>Ga0222716_10001244_pt1 | contig 21529 bp, 27 predicted proteins | sample C33_13DmetaG_FD_165044 | JGI IMG/M metagenome (GOLD analysis project Ga0222716, IMG submission 165044) | Estuarine water microbial communities from San Francisco Bay, California, United States - C33_13D | ecosystem: Environmental > Aquatic > Marine > Unclassified | place: USA: California... | reverse complement strand
CCGCTTCTGTTATCGAGAATAAACCATCCTTGAATTGTTTTTCAAGAATAGTGTTTCTTTTTCTCACACCGTTTAAAATCGCAGTCCATGTACTGAACTTAGCTTTTAAACATTTGTACTCGTCCATCATGCTTTTATAAAAAACATAATGTTCGTTTCCTTTCCCAACATACTTGTTGAGATAGTCCTTATCACCCCAGTTTAATTTATCAGTATTCATATCTGATATATCGTCTGGTCTGATATGTTTAGTGATAATATAACGAATAGGTCTCCCCGTCGCTTGTCTACTATCACCTGAGTGTTGACCATCAAGAATAGGATGTTTACCATTCTTATCTTTAGGTCCAACAATGATCGGCAGCTCTTTCAGGAATCTAGTCTCCATCTTTTTAGCCAATCTGTTTACGTGAGCTTGATTGATTGCACGATTTCCTTTGACTTTGACAAATAGTTCATAGTCATAGGTTTCATACACTTTACCAACCTCTTGAGTGCCATTATTTTTCATAATGCTTACTCTCCTTATTGTTAGCATGATCTTTGTTGACGTGATCATGTTCGACGTCATCTTCGGATTTTACTCCAAAAATTCTATTAAAATTTTTTCGATACTTATCATCGGACGGTCTTGATCTACCGTCCCAGGGTCTATCTTTTTTGTCTATAGCCATAACCTTTTTTCCTATTACTATATAAATGACACCAAGACCAACTCGTAAGTTTAGTTGACCAGTGATTTACAAACATTAAAAAATTATAAATATATTTATCGAACATCTTTCCTCACCATTTTATATTCTTCCATTGAGATCACATTATCTTTCAATGCGTTCGCTGTATAATGCTCAATGACTCTTTGTATTTTAGGCAGTTTAGTATGAGCCCAAGGCCAAATTAAGGCACATACATAGTATGCGTCACGAAAAGTACATCGCCATCTATATTGTTTAAGATAAGGTGTACCATCAACTCGTTTACCTTTTACTTTCTTAGGAGTCAGTGTACCAACACCTAACGTTTCATGCACCCACATCAACACACTACGGTCAGTCATAGTGATCTCCATAGATAAACGCAAACTATTAGATAGTCTGTATCCAGGTTTACCCTTGTGTTTCTTTTTCTTCTCAATGCCACGTCTGATGTGAATACTTCCTTCACCATCAAACAGGCCAGCTATGTATGCTTTGTCTGTATCAGGTATCATTTAATGTAATTTACCACTATCTGTAGAATTATCAGCATCGATATAAGACTCCACAACTTCGGACTCATCCACATAAATTTCCCCTTCCGAGTCACATGTTTTACATTGTAGTACGATGTGTTCTCTGCCTTCTTCTATCAACGCTTTGACATATCCATTCCCATTACAGTCAGGACAGATTGCTGCGTGTACGTTATACTTTTTTAATTTTTCCATTTAATTTCTTCGCTTTCTCATTTGCAATTGATTCAATGGTCTTACTTATAGATAATGTTGCATCCGGTAATAATACCTTAGACAAACTTATCAATGTCTTGTATGTATCATGTGTTAAGGACACATTTCTATATTTAGTTATATCAGTCATTGTGACTTCCTTTCATTTAATTATGATGACTATATAGGATAGAATACAATTATGTCAACAGTAAAAATTTATTTAGTAACCATATTATTATGTAATGGGGTATCGGGTGAATGCACGATCTTGAACAAGACTCCAAAAGCTTATGATAGTTACTATAAATGCATGCAAGATGGTTATGGTCTAAGTTATGAGTTAATATTTGCAGAAACGCCTAGAGAAACAGTTGAAGACTATAAATTATTTACCCGTTGGATGTGTAAGGAAGAGTTGACACCAGAAACGTAAGTCTATAAAATACATAAATCTCACCACAATAACCTATCCTTATTTTTCCCTCTTTAGGATAGGTCTATCTACACATGCAACCATAGAAGTAACCACTTCCATCGTTCATGACATGTAAGTTAATAGAGTCTACATACCCTGTTAACTTGAGTCTTAAAATATCACACAAAGCAAAACAATTTACTTCAGAAGTTATAATAATGCCTTCCATGATTTTTTTTGTAACAGGTATCAACTGATACAATCCATCATTTAGAATTATTAGGTCCACTAGTCCTCCTTAAAGTTGGTCCGTGTTCCGTGTGCTATGATCTTTTTAATACCAGGACACTTTATGTTTAACGTTGCATAATTAGCCCAAGATTTTTTAATCAGGTTAAGTTCTAATATAAGATTAGACCATTGTTTCTGACTAATGTTGTTGCTTGTTATTGTTAATGTTTTTTCTTTCATATCCTATATATAGGATATCAGAGGATGTTTGTCAACCCTGGCCTTTGTATCTCTTCATCTTTTTTTGACGTTTCTCGTTTTTGTTGAGATTTTTTTTATGTTGCCGTGGTCCACGTTTCTTGGGCTTATCACGGGGTGTAAAGAACTTGAAACTTTGTTTAGCCATCTTTCCATTCTTTTACAAAAGGTGTAGCACCATCTGTGCGCGAAGTCATAACAGGTAGATAAGTTATTTTACCATTGATGTGTTGTTGTAGATCTGAACCACAGTTCATACATCTATATAATTCAGGAGTTAAACCAACTAACATAGTTAGTTCACTACATGTTGGACATTCGCCATGAACTATTTCTGCTGATACCTTTACCATACTACTCTTCTATAATCTTTTTGATCGTTTTACTACCATCAATATTATCTTCGAGTTCTGCTTTTACTTTTCCGCATTTATAATCAATAGAATCAGTCTTATCACGCTCTGCGACACGCTTACCCTTTAAACAGTCACTCATTGCAGGTTGTATTCTGTGTTCTTTCAGCTCTCCTTGAATAAACATACAAAGAGCTACCACTCCTTCGACTATCATACCGTCTTACCCTTGTTAGGCCCTTGCTTTAACACATATTTTTGTGTACCATGCTTGCCAGTTTCAACTTCTTTTTTTAAATTTTTAATAAAGCTCATTTGTTTGGCTTTCTTTTCCATATCATTTAGATATTGTACAACTTTTCTAGTAACTCTTTCCATTTTCTCGTACCTTATCTTTTAATCCTTCAATATCTTCTAATGCTTTATCTAACTGCTCTCTTAAAAATTCTATGTTTACTTTGTTAGTCATATTCATTTCTTGAGTTTCTTCCATCTTCTCGACAGTCTTGTACAAATCTTCAATTAAAAAATGTTGTTCCTGATCCGTAGGGACTTGCTCACTTTTTTTAAGCAAATCATTCTCAAACAACTCACGTGAAGTCTCTAACGATACTAACCTCGCCGTCAGCTCTGTATATCCAAGTACACCCATTCCAACTAAAATTATTAGTGATGCTACCGTCTTCATAGGCATCTGCACAGCTGCAGACTCTGATATGTTTAGTGTTTTATTGGACACTTGGTCCCCCACATAAAGCTAATACTACTAACATTATTATCAATAAACCTGTTGCATAATAATTCATAACAATACCTCATTTTTTCTTTTCCTCAATTTCATAGAAGAACTTATCAGTATCTTCTGTTTTCCATGCGCCGGTATCTTCTACATTCCATTCTGAAGTTTGTACTTTCCAGTCAGGAATGTTGTCCTTCACAGTAAACGAAGGCAGATCCCATATACATCTGTTGTTTGGTTGTGCTGCATAGTTGCCGTTATTTAACGCAATTATGTGTGCGCACTTATGCTCATGCGGTATTTCTGAATGATCAGAGTTCAGTATATTAGCATCTGGATGACCCCAGTCAACGGTAAATAAGTATTTACCATGGTGCCATTTCTTGTCTTTTCCGATGTATTTGCCGGATGAAGCTGTTAAAATATCCCAAGTAGTAATAGCAGGATAATAACTGAAAGAATTCCAAAGCTCCAATTCATCCAAACGTTGTTCGGGGACTCGTGATCTTTCAAATCCTCGCTGAATAAACGCGCTAATTGGCAGGCGATAAAATACTGCACCGTTCTCCATGATCGCGTGAAATAAGATAGCGCGACCTGTAAGTGATGTAATACCGAAGATGATACAGTCTTCAACTTCTCCCACATGTCTGGTAAGGTCATATAAATACTCCTTTTTTATTTGCGCGTATTGTACAGGAATATTAGCATTTAAGTAAGACATATTTTATCATTTTATTTGGCCCCAATTAGGTCCTGATTCATAATCTACCTTGTTAGGTACTTCTAAGTCAACAGCATTTTCCATGATATCTTTTATCTTTTGTGCATGCTCAGGACTCTCAACAGATATATCAAGTTCATCATGTACTTGTATATGCGGTATGATACCCTCTCTATATAAACTTATCATAGCTTTTTTTGTCATGTCGGCTGCTGATCCTTGTATTAATTTGTTTAATGCTTTGTATGTATAAGCTCGCTTGATCCCTGGTCCGTGTTCCAAGAGCGCTTGATCGTGTGGCAATGCCTTATGTATACCAAATTGATTAGGTTCCCATAAATGGAAACGACAAAGTCGACCTAGTAATGTACGTATTCGACCTGAGTCTTGTGCTCTGCTCATGACATTGTCCATCAGTTGTTTTACAAATGGTACTCTGTTGTGATACTGCCTGAACAAACTATCAGACACATCCTTAGATACACCTAATTCTGCTTGTAATTTATTTTTACCCATACCATAGAACAGGCCAAGATTTATGGTCTTAGCCTGCGATCTAGGTATCTCTGCCATATCAGCAACGATCGTATGAAAATCCGCGTCTCCCTCATGATACGCGTCCAATACATCGCCCACTCCATAGAGATTCTGTAAAGCTGCATAATGCACTACCAGCCTAGGCTCTTGCTGAGAATAGTCAAAACAACCCCATGTATGGCCCTCCTCGGGCACAAATAACGCCCTGATCCGTGGTCCAAGGTCCTTGTTTCTAGCTGGAATTTGCTGTAAATTTGGGTTTGAGTATGAGAATCTGCCTGTCACAGTTCCGCCATTATCTGATCTAAGTTGGTTAATATCAGCATGAATTCTACCCTTGTGAGAATGCTTCAGTATGGTATCAATAAAAGTGGTATGGGCTTTGTTTATTTCACGGGCCTGGGCAATTAGTTTCACTGTTGGGTGGGGGTGATTCTGTAAAAAATTTTTAGTAAAGGAAGGTGCCGATGTTTTCTCAGTTCTATCATAGTCTAGTTTCAATTTATCAAACACTTGTGCGATCGATCGTGCAGCCCATATCTGAGTGTCTACTCCTGTTTCTTTTTTTACTGTTTGGATTAACTTGGCTTCTTGTTGCGATAGCTCTTGCTTCATTGTATGAGCTTTTTGAACGTCCACTTTCACGCCAAGAAATTTCATCGCTACCAGACAAGGAAACAATTCGGTCTCCATATCAAAAATAGATTGTATATCTTGGTGTAATATTTCTTTTTTAAGTTCTTGCCATAACTCTAAAGTTATCTCGGCATCTTTTTCTGCGTATGCACCTACATAAATAGCAGGTAGTTTATACATTTCTGCCTTGGCGTCAACACCCCAATCTTTTGCAGCTGCATATAAATCACTTTCACTTTTTGTCTTGCCGGTGTATCTTTTAGCACAGCTGTTTAAGTCATAGCGCATTTGATTTTCATCAACTAGGGCCGAAGCAATCATCGTGTCCACAATTTTACCGCTAACACTTAGACCAAGCGCTTGAATCCAACACACGTCATACATGGCGTTGTGAAATATTTTATTTGCAGGTGTGTCTAATACACCTTGAAACCATTTTAAAACTTTTACTTTACTCATGTTACCACCACCCTCATGAGCAATAGGATAGTATCCTGACCAGCCTGTAACAGCCACAGCTATTCCTACAACATCACCTCTACCAACTACAGATCCTGACCCCATCTTCATTAAGTCTGGGTCTTTAGTTTCTAAGTCTATTGCAATTTCATCATACTTAGATAGGTCTGGAAAATTTTCCGGTGGTAGCCATTCGGTTTGTGGTTTGAACAAAGGTATCTGCATGTCATTTTTTCCTTTTCTCGTATATGTGGTTGGTTTCTATTGTTTTATTTAATGTGTCTTTGTTACTAAATGCATATAAAGCTGCATTATGGTCTTGTGGAAACACTTCCCAAGAAACTAATCTTGGATATATTTCTAATTCAAATATATGTTTATCAATTTCTATTGTTTTTTTAATTACAGATTTAGCCGGCATCATAATCTCTCTCCAATATCATTTCTAAATAATGCATTGCTTTTTCTATGTCTTCTGCTTTTCCTTTTGACTGGTGTCTGCAAATATATTTTATAGCATTACCCTCCGCAAATAATAATTTGTTTTCATTTATAAATTCCGCAGGTTGTATTTTCATATCGCGATAGTGTTTCCCGCCTATCTGGTCTTCTAAAGAATTGTAGTGTGATGATTTAAACATGTCTTTATGTGTCATAGTATGTATCCTTTTTCATATTTCTTTGGTTCTATTATGTGTAAGTTTTCTTTTGTTCTTGTTGCACCTACATAAAATAATCTATTCTCGTCATCAGGATTTCTTTCATAACTTCGCATAGTATTTTCTGTAAGATCTGTTAGCAGTACAACGTTAGTTGCTTCTCCACCTTTCGCTGCGTGTATAGTAGATAGTTCAATTCTAGGTTTCTCGTTTAATTTTTCTCCGTTCTTTCTCATTTTACGTAAGTAGTTTACCTTAGCTTGACCTGCAGTGTCAAATGCTTCATACCAAACTGTTTTAACTTGTAGACCATAATCATTTACAAGTTGATCTATTCCATAAAAAGATCCTTTGGCCATACCTTTTATTTTTTTAGCATGCCAATTTTTAGGTCCTATAAACTTAATCATGTTTTCTATTTCTTTGTAAGACACTAATTGTCCCTGTCTTAAATGCTCCCAAGATGTTGCTGCTTGATGTAATTCTTTCTCACTATTTCTTTTGTATCTATTATTGTAATATAATCCTTGTCTATACAAAGACTCCTCTAAATCGTTTAACATGTGTCTAGTTCTACTTAAAACCAACCAATCACCTTGTGACATATCAATGCTTTCTATATCAAAATGTCTATGTAAATTTCCTTGACTAATTCTAGGTTCCCACGTTTTATCTATTCTATTTCTAATTTTATTTATAATACCCATGGCTAAATTGTGTACTTTAGCAGGTATTCTATATGATTGTGTTAATGGTAAGTATTGTCCTTCTAATGCTATAAAAGAATCTACATCTGCACCAGCCCATCTAAATATTGCTTGGTCATCATCACCTGCAATAAAAGCATCTGCTGTTTTATTCCATATAGATTTAGTCATGTCCCATTGCATTAAAGATAAATCTTGAGCTTCATCAATAAATACTACATCAAACTTTGGTGACAAATCAGACTTTACAAAATCTAATATCATGTCATTAAAATCTATTAAGTTGTATTCTTTTTTATATCTTGCTAACTCATTGTGTATGATTCTAAGCTGATCTCTTTCTAAGTCCTGAGTGTGTTCTTGTAAATCAAACTGTTGTTCTGGTGTGATGTTACGTAGTTGTGCTAGTTGTATAATTCTTAAATACTCGCTATCTGATGTAAAGATACCACCCTGGTCTTCTTGATAGTCAGCGTATGTTACAGGAAAACCTAACTTCTTACCTAAATCTTTGTAATGTCTTGGCTGCATAACTTGATCTTTTTTTAATCCTAACTTTCTAAATGCTAGCGAGTGTAATGTTCTAAAGTATGGAAGATCATCTTCTTCTAAATTAAATTGTTTAATTGCGCGATCTCTTGCTTCGTGTGCAGCTTTCTGTGTAAATGCAAAATAACCTATCTTATCAGGATCTGTTTTTTTTAGATAGTCGTCAACTTTATTTAACAAAGTCGTAGTCTTACCTGTACCTGGTGGTCCTAATACTATTGTTCTCATTAGTAGGGTGCCTCTTCTTTTAAAACTTTTTGATTATAGTTGTCCTCTTTTTTATCAAACTGTTTTACGACGAACACAGAAATTCTTTCTTTACCAATACGTTTGTCATCACAGTTACATGTTTCTTTTAACATCTGTGCTGTACGTTGATAATTTATATCCCAACGTTTTCTAATTAAAAATTGATTGTAGAATCTATCAAACACAAAATGGTGTAAACCTTCATTGGTCCACACACCACCTTTTTTAAGATCATTTTTATCTGTAGATACTTGTCTATTCAGACAATACTCTTCTAAATGATTCTGTAATTGATCCTGCGTAGTCACACCTTCTGGTGGATCTATTGGTTCGTGGTTCTTCATCAATGGGTTTATTATCATGTCCCAATCTTTTGGTTTAACTGTTGGTGGTTTAAAATCTAATTGTTCCATACATGCTTCTTGAAACAAACTTTGTTGTTTTAAAAACTTTACATTTTCTAAATGTAGTCGTTCACCATCTACATTAAGATAGTAATATGGTTTTTCTAATTTAATTTTTTGTAAGTCAGTTAGTGCAGGAAATACTATCTCTTCACCAATACCAAACTTTCTTTCTCTACATAATTTTTTATCACACAAGTTACACATAGGTGTATCATTACATTTGTAACCCCATTCTTTTTTATCATGTTGACGTTTTATTATTTCTACTTCAGACTCACTCAGTGGAACCGTAGATGCTGTTGCATTAAACAAAGTCATCTTACTTTTCCATTCTGCTGGCCATTTCTTTTTAGCATACACACCAAAATGAAACATAGAATTGTTACGTCCACCTTCTGGTATTTTATTCATAGCCATAAGTTCTATGCATGGTGGCGCATCAGAGTATTCTGATTGTGGTCTTTCTATTTTTATTTTTGTAATGTCTGTTTGTTTTATCTCACTGTATATAGTGTAAAATTCTTCTAGTGTTGCAGCTTCACCATCTGCTCTAAATGCATAACGTGTAGTATCTTCACCACCAAAGTATGGTAGGTTTAAAAAGTTACCTGTGTCATCTGCTGATTTTAATTGTATTTGTTTTGGAAAGACTTCTGATCCGCCGTATCCTAGTAGTGTTTTTATTTCTGTTAGCTTATCTCTCATTCTTTCTGCAGCTACGGGTAGTTCGGAGAAGAGAAAGACGTGTGCTCCTCCGCTCTTTGACCTACACACAGCCAGAGGCAGTTTAAATTGTTTTATCTTGTCGATTAATTTTTTGTGATCAAACCCTGCGTAAGAGTCTATGTCAACACAACCCCACACACATTGGTTATCTTCATTAATAGGTATGATGCCCAGACTTTGCGTACCATCTAGGTGCATCTTCCACAGTTCCGTGGTCACTGGTTGACGTACTACGAATGATTGTCCCTTTAGTTTGACACCATTTTCTGCTGGTGTGGTTACCTTGGTACAACCATGCGCACGTTCCAATCCTTTAAATATTTTTTCAAACATAATTTTTAAACGGGCACCTCCACTCTCGCTTCAGCGCCCGTCTCCTAGGATTCGGTTAGTATGGTGTTGAGTCTTTAGTATCTTCTGATCCGTGTTTAGCTTCCACATCACCTTTACCTACACTCATTGCAAAAGATTTAGCCATGTCATAGATTCCTTTATCTGTAACTGGTCCCATCTTTTCAACTTCCCATCCAAACCATGTTCCTTTGTCATTAGACATTTGAACGGTTGATAGGTTATAAATGTGGCTATAGGTTGGCGGTGTAAACATACCATTTTTACCTTGTAGTTTAATACCCATCATTAATGAGTTCCATTTTCTACTAACTTTCAATTGAGTAGATTTCATAGAAATCAAAGCTGTTGATGGATTATCACCCAAAGTTAATACAAAATGACTTGCAGTATTATCAAGATAGTTACCGTTTGGTAATCTGTCTTTGTAGTCTTTACCTCTAGTGGTTTGACTAACTATATCACTGTCAGCGTCATGAATTGCAACAGGTGCACCACTACTGGTACCTCTGTCTTGCCATTCAATGTATTGTCTTTTGTAGTGACAAGGTACAACACTAATTTTATCAAACAATTCGTTTGTAACTGTGTTGATTATTTTGCCAGGCTCTGCGCCTTCGACATACTTACCATCTCTTTTGTTTACCTCTGGAGATAGTTGACCCAAAATTTTTAAGAATGGTAACGCAAGATCTTCTTGCGATATATTTTGAGTGCCTTGTTGTGCATCAGCTTCCATATCAAATGTTGCTAGTGCACTATTCTTTTTTTCTGCTACTTGGTTCATGTTTATTTGTTCCTTTTTATTGTTGTCTTATTTCCAACAAACACGTTGAAAATTTCCGTTGGCATTGATTTACCTGCCTCTAAACGCTCACGGACTAGCGCTTTAAGAGTCATGGGTTCAACCTTCAACTTTTGTGTCGGTTGAAACCCACGTTCCTCTGCAAGAGCAGCATAATCAGCTGCCTTGTTATCCTCGTTACGACCGAATGATACGGATATCTCATTTTTGATTATATCACCCAAGCCATTTTCACGAAGCCATGTAAATGCTTTTTCTCTATTTGCAATAGAGATACTTGCACTATAATTCGGTTTAACATCTACCGTTGAACCATCTGATAATTTAAGATGAGCTAAGCCCATCTCTGCCATCATGGTCGGAATTACTTCTCCCGATAAACGATCATGTTCTTTTTTTAAATCTTTAAGATTATTTTCACTTGTTTCTATTCTAGAATTTAAACCCTCTAACATTTGTATTTGATCTGCTAGAGATTGTATACTTGCAGTTTTATCTACAAGGTCTTGTTGGTCTTCTTCAAAGTTAATGTTACTCATCTATCTTTCCTCTTTCATATAAGTCTATTGCAATGGTATAATATTTTCTTTCTTGTTTGTCCCATTTCAATAAATTGTATTTACCGTTAGTTATATCAGAAACTATAGAGCAGGCTACACCTATTATTGCAGGATCACCTGTTAATAATAAATAATCTGTTTTTTTATAGTTCGCTAATTCTTTTCTTAATTTAAAAATAAGAGGACCGGGAGAAAAAATAATTTGTGAAAGTTCAGGAAGTAAAAATTTAAATTTACCGTATTCTGATGCACCCATAATATTTATTTTAGGTCTACCTTCCGCAGTTCCTGGAATATGTTGAATAACATGAACAGTAGGAGAATCACTTTTTCTAAGGTCTTCGTATCTAATTGTTTTTTCTTTCATGCTTGACAATATAGGTTTGAGTTGTTATCTTGTCAAGTAGAAAGAAGAAAAATTATGAATTATAAATTTAAAACAAAACCATATGCACATCAAATGACTGCATTAGAAAAGTCGTGGAACAGAGAAAACTTTGCCTATTTTATGGAGATGGGTACAGGTAAAACAAAAGTATTAATAGACAATCTTGCCATGCTTTACGATAAAGGTAAAGTTAATGGTGCTCTTATTATTGCACCTAAAGGTGTTGTAGGAACTTGGTATAATAATGAATTACCTACACATTTACCAAACCATATAGAAAATATAACTGTATTGTGGAAAGCTGCTATTACTAAAAAACAAAAAGAAAGTTTAGATGAATTGTTTTCTGAAGGCGAGGGTTTACATATATTAATTATGAATGTTGAAGCTTTTAGTACAACTAAAGGTATGGATTTTGCTAATAAATTTTTATCGTGTCATAGAACTATGATGGCTATTGATGAGTCTACTACAATTAAAACACCTACAGCTAAAAGAACTAAAAACATCCTTAAATTAGCAACTTCTTCTGCTTATAGAAGAATTATGACTGGATCTCCTGTAACTAAAAACCCATTAGATCTATATACACAATGTGATTTTCTAAGTCCGTGGTTATTAGATTTTACATCTTATTATGCATTTAGAAATAGATATGCAGAAATGAAAACATTATATATGCATGGTAGAGAAATAAAAATTGTTAATGGTTTTAAAAATCTAGGTGAACTGTCTGATAAGTTAAAAGACTTTTCTTACCGTGTGTTAAAAGAAGATTGTTTAGACTTACCTGATAAAATTTTTATTAAACGTCAAATACAATTAACACCAGATCAACGTAAATTATATGAACAGATGAAGAAAGAAGCTGTTGCTATATTAAAAGGCAAACAATCTACTACTGTAAATACGTTGACACAACTAATGCGACTTCAACAAATTACTTGTGGTCATTTTACGGCTGACGATGGTGCAACTCAACCTATTGCCAATAATAGAATTACAGAACTAATGGATGTTTTAGAAGAAACAGAAGGTAAAGCCATTATATGGGCCCACTATCAGTATGACATCACAGCTATTATAAATGCTGTAACTAAAAAATATGGTCCGGGGTCCATTGTCGATTATTATGGATTAACACCACAAGAAGAAAGACAGCCTAATATTAAGCGTTTTCAGGATGACCCTAAGTGCCGGTTTATTGTTGGAACGCCTTCTACGGGCGGCTATGGCATTACTTTGACGGCTGCAAACACTGTAATTTACTATTCTAACGGATATGACTTAGAAAAGCGATTACAATCAGAAGACAGAGCACACAGAATCGGCCAAAAAAAATCGGTAACTTATGTCGATTTAATGGCGGACGATACAGTGGATGAAAAAATCGTGCAAGCTCTACGCAAAAAAATAAATATAGCATCAGAAGTTTTAGGAGAAGAATTAAGGTCATGGATTTAATAGGATATATACGCGAGGCGCGCTGGAATTTTTTTAAACCAGGTCGACTGCTTTTCCAATAATTGGTTTATATTTAGTTTTTTTATCTTCACGATATGCTCGTAAATATTGATGTCTAGGATTAAAAGGTATGTAGCTTGCGTGGATCCACCCCGAGTTAGGTTCGCCTGGAGTGTAGTACTCGAGGATCAATTGATCTACCTCACAATTCATTTTAACCCAATCAGCAACTTCAGCATTGTCAATTCCCATACATTCGAAATCAACGGCCTCAGCTTTTGAGTGCTGGCTGTTTAAACTCGATCCTATGGCCACACACAACTCTGAACTACGGAAACCGCTAGTCACTTTTACTCTGCCAAATTGATCTCGCACCGGCTGTAAAATATTTTCACACAATGATTTTAATTTATCTATTTGATCTGCGTTAGGTTCGTTATCTATACCTTTACGTATAGCTGTATCTGATTTCGTAAGCTCTTGAAGAGAAAAATTTCGCGATAATTGCATATATTTTATTTTGTGATGTCTGAAAGTAAAATTAATAGCACGGCTCCCATGCCTCCTACTATCCAATATTCTAATCTTTTGATACGTTCTTGCATCTCTCTCATCTGCTCAAACGTTTGCTTTTGCATTATTCTGCAAAGCTTTTCATGTGATTCAATTTTTTGTAATGCTGATTTTTTTGCCATTATGTTCTACTCGCTATTACCTTTTCAGTTGGTGATAGTAACGCTTCTTCGTTACGTGTCAAGTTAGTTTCTGGATTTTTTATCTGTGTATTACTAGCCATTTTTGCAGGCATTGGTGTTTCACCTAGTGGGGGTGTTTGTATCTTACTTATGGGATCACCAGGTAAGACTTTGTTAATTAAATTTTTACCACGTTGTATAATTCCTGGACCATCTTTAAAAAATTTACCAAATATACCACCTGTATTAGGGTTCTTGCCTTCTGCAAATATTTTTAATTTATTTTCTGGGTCAAGTTTTTTAAATTTGTAACTATTTTTTAATAAGTTTAATTGAAGTTTAGGGTATAAATAATTAGGGTCCACAATAAATCTATAGTTAGGATCTTTTTTAGATTTTTCTCTAGCAAAAGATTCTACTGCTTTTACTTTCTTTTTAAATCTAGCATCAGAATAATTTATAGGTGTAAACACACCATTCATTAAATTATTTATCATCTTACTTCCAACACCTTGATCTTTTAATTTTTTTCTAATATCAAAAGTAGATACTCCAATAGTTTTTGCATCTACAATCATTCTATGAAAATTCTGTTGTACTTTATAACCTTCTAATTGCATTTGATTAAACTCTTGAAGTATTGTTTCTGGTCCTCTAGAATTATATCCTTCAGGGCTATACAGTTTTTCTGTATCATCAATAGCTCTCATTAATCTATTAAACTCACCTGTTTTGTATTCCATAGATTTTAATACATCTATATTAATAATTCTAACTCCAGATAATAATGCAGTTATTTCATCTCTTAGATTAACAGGTTGTCCACCTTTAGTTAAATCTCCTGTAGCACCTTTTATAAATTTTTGTCCTGTTGAAACTAATCCTGGTTCTACTGCATTTAATAAATGCATAAATGATTTTTGTACTTTGTCCCCTACGTCATCTGATTGAGAATAAATTCTAACACCTTCAGAGGTTACACCATTTCTACCACCCAATAATATTCCTGCTGGTTGTACATCTGATAGAGCTTCTAGACCTAGTTGTTGAGATAGGAAAGGTCTTAACATTTCCATAATAGGACCGTCAGGTGCTAGCATCATGTTTAATATAAACTCATCGGTATCTTGTGGACTTAAATTTTGTTCAGCTGCCTTTTGCATTACGGCGTTTAATGGTTTTTGTAAAAAATCATAAGGACTAAAGTATGAAAAGTTAAATGCTTTTGCTTTACCTTTGTCAAAACCTGTAAATGCTACAAGGTTTGCATTTCTATCCCAGTCTGCAGCAAACGATCTTTGATATGCGCTCCATTGATCAGGTGATGTACCTGTTAATGCTTGACTTAATGCTGTTACCCCTGCACCTACACCACCAAAAGCTAATGTAGTTCCCATAGCTCCTTTAAGACCTAGTTGTCTTATTCTAGGATTAGGGTGAGCCATTTGTCTAAGGTTAAAATCCATGATCCGTGTTGCGGTACGCATGATTTCTGCTGGAAACGCTACGAAGTTACCAACGAAAGGTATCTTTCTTATTGATTGAATTGCTGGTGGTACTTTACTGTAAGTTGGGTACACGTTTCTAATTTCATGTGCAGATATTTGATCTAATATATCATCGTAAGTACGTTTAACTCCTGTTACAGGATTTATTTTACCGACTCTAGCTCCCATGTATTCTGCATACTCTAAAGCTTTTACTGCGTTTGGTAGTATATCAGTCAGCTGTGATTTTACATATTGTCTACCATATATTTTCCACAAAGAATCACCACCTGCATATAATCTAGTTGCATTTCTAATTAGTGGTTTTTTAGTAAATGCTTCAAACATTTCATCTAAAGTATTTATTGCACCACCTTTAATGTCATTCATAATTGCACCAAGTTCTGATGCAATAATATTTTCATCCATAGTACCTAAATTTATTTCCTTTTCTATAAAATCAAATAATTTTTCTTTTTTTATTCTACCTGTTGGAAATATATCTTCTAATACAATTTTAAATGAGTCTGACACACTTGATTTGCCACCTATGTGTCCTCTTGCAAATGGAAAGAAACCTGCAGAGTATACGTTACGCACTTGTGTTTGAGGTGAGAACACTGTCTTACCCATTTGTGTTAATACTTTAAATTGTAATAAGTGTCTGTAAACAGACGACTCAATTAATTTGTCTAGTGGACCCCGTGAATTTTTTAATGCGTTAGCTAATTCTAAAGATGCATACAATCCTTGTATGTCACTACTCATTACACCTAAACCAGGTACTCTATTTATTCTTTCAAACCCTGGAAATTTTAAAGCTTCGGCTTCTGTCTTAACAAGTTGTCCAGATTTTTGTAACACTCTAGCTAATGCATCATACGCATTTTTAGTATACACTTGAGTCATCATTTCTGATGTAGTCATAGCAACTTGTGATCTTAAATTATCTCCTTTACCTAATAATTTTTGTATAACATCAGGCAACTCTTCACCACGTTTTAAAAATTTATAGTTATCATTTCTTAAAAACTTAAGACCTATTTTTCTAAGTGCAGAAATAGGGTCTATTTTCTCAGCTCTACCTGTGTATAAAATGTTATCTACAATTCTTTTTGCTTGTTCTTTTAATGCAGCTTCTTTACTTAAGTTTGGAAATTCTTTTGCAGCAGCTTCTTTAAAATCTCTATTACCTCTAACTACTTTTTTTAATACATAAGCTACAGCATTTTCTTTGTCTTTAACTAATGGTTGATACATAGGTCTTTCAAATATATCAAAAGATGCTCTCATATATTTATTACCTCTATCTAACAAATCTTTTTTAAAGTCTGCAAACTTTTGATTGTTAGGTAGTGCTTTAGATAAACCTTCTCTTAGTTCTTCAAGTTGTTTGTTAATATCTTTAGCTGATACATGATACTCTTTAGGAAGTGTGTCTAACTTTCTTTGACCTTTTAAATACTCTACTACTCTATCTAAATCATAGTTTTGTCCTACTCTAGATGTAATCCCTTTGTTATATTTTCCTTCAAACCCTTTAGCTAACCCGTAGTAAGCTGCGTCTAAATCATCTAATGCTTTGTTTATTCTTCTAGACTTACCTTTAATAGTGTTTTTTAATTCTTCTTTTATCAAACCCATTTCTATTGTGTCATCAGCAAAAGATCTAAAATTAGCTAAAAAAGTATCTAGTTCTTTTGTTTCTGCTGTAAGTTTGTTGGGGTTAGTTTTTGTTAACATTCTCCACTCACTGAATGGTGGTAATTGTTTTGCAACTTTAATAGGATTAGTCCTAGTCCATGCTCCAATTATAATAGGTGCTACTACTTTCTCTAATGGTTTAACTGCAGCATATCTTAAACCTTTGGCCATGTTTGGTAGTATGTATTTATCTACACTTGCAACTTTTGCAACACCACTCATAGTTTTACCGCCTAAGTTTAGTGTTCCTTTAACTACAGGTTTAGCACCGTATTTATAAATTTGTTGTGCTACTTTTCCAACTAATGGAAACCCACCACCTATTAGTGTACCTTCTTTTGCATATCTTATTTTATTTTTAGCTGTAGCCAATGCTAAATCACTACCTGTAAGTCCTTCAGTTGATTCAGGTGCATTAATTCTACCTGCAGTAATATCAGTAAAAGGAATTTTATATTCCATTCCATATTCCATGTTAGGATCAGATCCAGATCGTACAGCTACTTCTGATAAACCAAGTATAGTTGCATCTCTTACCATTCTTTGTGCAATCTTAGACGCTTTACTTGTGCCCATAAACTGTTGTAGGTTTTTAATTTGTTTCCAAGTTTTCGCACCATTAACAACTTTAGTTGCAGCAGATATTGGTATTGCATATTCTGACAATAATTCTGACAATGCACCCGGTAAAGTTTCTGCTTCACCCAACACTTCTTTAGTGTTCATCATCTTATTAAATTTTGTTTGAAAATCTGAATCAAATACATAATCAATAGGACCTAAAACAAATTCACTAGCTCCTTTTACAAAGTTAGGTCCACCTCTTATAATAGATTTAGCTATGTCAGTGTAACCTTCTACGTATTTTCTTTTCTTTTTATTTTCTGGTTTCTGGTCTTCTGCATATTTTGCAATCATTGATGGCATGGTGCTAACGTTAAAAGTTAATGCAGCTTGTAGTAAACCTTCTTTAGTATATTTAGTTGGAAGCTTGTTTCTGTCATATGCTTTTTGCATTCCATAATTAAATGCTTTTTCAAACTCACTTTCGTCTTCAATTACTTTCTTTTTACTTCTCTCAATAGTTTTAATAGGTACTTGAGGTAATTTTTCTGGAATTTTATAACGTGAAATATCACCTTCCATGATATTTTCGTTACCTATTTTGTCTATGATATTTTTTTGTATATCATCTAAAAGATTTCTTTTTTCTTTTTTTTCGTCGGCCATGTTACGCTCCTGACGGTAATGATAAATTTACTCCGTATGTCATGTTGAATTCATCAACATCCGTTTGTGTTTGTATCTCTGAAAACATTATTAAAGCTTGTGGACTTTCTGCTAAAATTGATACGATGTCATCACTAATTTCTTTTGGTAATCTTGATCTTAATTCTTCATAAGATAAACTATCACTTGTTGGTGCAGTTTCTGGTCCTGGTCCTATCGGAAATTCTGGTGTTCTGGATTCTGGTCCTGGTCCTATCGGAAATTGTTTTGTTTCTGGTCCTGGCCCTATCGGAAATTCTTCTGTAATTTGTTCTTCAACCATGTTACCAGCAGCATAACCTATTCTACCACCTTCAGCTTTTGATTCTGGTAAACCAATAGAGTCTTTAACCATTTGATTGTATAATGCTATGTATCTTCTAGCTGTTTCTTCTCCAACATACTTAGGATTTTCTGCAGCGTACTCGCCTTCAATAACTGTTTCTTTTTCACCTTGTGCATTGATTATAGTTATTTCTGCTTCACTGTTTGTTATGTCTTGTTGTATTCCAGCAATAACTATGTCTGCTTGTTCTTTGTTACCAAACAAAGATGTTACTGCAGGGTTTTTACCAGTGTATCCTTGTAGTCTTTGCATTAAAATTGCTTGTTTTTGATTGTACTCATCCTCATCTATAGCTGTATCTGGATCTGCTTGAATTGTTTGTAATTGAAACAAATCACCCATGATAGATTGTATTTCAGCATCGTTAGCTTGCTTTGCAAACATTTTAGATCCACCTTCTGATCCAAGAATCTTGGCCTGTGCACCTAGTAACGTATCAAACATTCCTGTTTGACTATTGTATCTAGTCACAGCTCTATCTTGTACACCTTTGTTGTATGCTGCTCTGCTGTTTCTAAAGTTAGCAAAAGGTTCTTTGGCTGCTGCTCCTGCAGTTTGGAATATGTTTCCACCTGGTGATCTTGATATTAAATCTAAACCAAAGTCTATTTTAAAATCTCTTAATGAATTATCAGGTGCCATAGGTGGCGCTTGAAAAGACATTCTATCAGCTAGATCTTTTATCTGTTGCATGTCCATGTTTCTAAGATCTATTTTAGATAAATCGTTTTGCTTTACAGTATTGTTTTCGTTTGTTGCATAACCTTGTCTTAGTCCAGATGTAATACCTTCACCAGCACTACCACCTTTTCTAAACATAGGTCTATTCATTATTCTGCTCATGTTATCCTATATGTATTTCATGTAACCACTAGTATCTTTTTGATTACCACCACCAAAGATACCACTTAGAACACTTGCTGTTCCAAGAGCCGTTTGTAATGGTGTAGGGTTAGGTGTTATAGTTGATTGATTACCGAATGGTGCATTACCAGAGAATAGACTTGCAACCCCTGAACCATATGTACCTAGTCTTTCATAAGGTTCAAATGCTTCTAATCTATTTGCTTCTCTTTGTGCATCAAGTACTGCTTGTGTTTGTGCCTGTTGTAGTCCGCCCAATCGACCCAACTGGTTAATATCTGCTGTTTGGAAATCTTGTATGTTTTGACCTAATTGTCCTTGTTGATTAAATGCTGTCTGTGCATTTAAGTTAGCTTGGTTAAATCCTTGTTGATTTAATTTTGCAAGAATTAATGCTCTGTTAGCGTCTTGATCAGACATGTAATTTGCTCTCATCACACCTTCTCTACCGCCGCCTAGATTACCAGACATAGCTGCTTGTTGTCCAATGCCTGTAAGACCTGCTTGAGTTTGTTTGTCAAATTCTGACATCGTTGCATCAATTACATCTTGTTGGTAAGGAGATGTAAATCCTTGGTAAGCTTGTGGTCCTGAGTATGCTGCTTGTTGTGTAAGATAAGGTTGGTATGCTCCAACACCTGATCCTGCTAAATTATATGATTGTGTTTGTAATGCATCTTGAGCTGCTACTTGCGGTGCAAGTTTAGCTGTATCTAATGGTATAGATGTTAACCCTGCTAATTGTTTTCCGTAATCAACGCCTAGGTCTGTTACGTATTGTTGTGGTAAATTTTGTACTTGTTCTACAGCCATTATATAACCTCGCTTAATCGTTCTGATGTCTCAAACATATCTCTAGCGCCAGCCATTCCTTGTGACTCCTCTGATACTTGTCCACCTTGTTCTAAATGTTTCATCATGTTCTCCATAACTTGTGCTCCCTGATCTATATCTCCACCACCTGCGTTTCTAACAGCATCTGCAGTAAATACAAACTCATTTACACTTAATCTTGCAGGCACATCGTCCGCTTTTTCAGCTTTTCCAATAGGTACAAACCCACCTTCAGCTCTGTAATCTTTTTCCATACCACCAAGGTCCATGATTCCACCTTCGGCTCTATTAATTCTACCACCATTTGCAAATGATTTTTGAACTATCATTAAAGCATCTTGTACTAATTGTGGATCATCTGGTGATTGATATTTATCTTGATTTTGTTGATATAAAGATTCCATTACAGTTGTAACATAATCAGTTCCTGAATTTGATTTCATAAAAGATTGAAGTCCTTCCATTTGCGGAGCACCCATGTCAGCACCACCACCCATGTTAAACCCTATTCTCCCACCGTTAGCTGCTGATTCAGTTTTATATGTTTCAATCATTTCTGTTGGTGTAAATTTTCTAGCAGATACAGCCGGTAAAAAATTTAACCCTGCTGCCATACCTTGTTTTTGATCTAATAAGTTTGCAGTCTTTTTAAGGTCTGCTAGTTGTAATGCTGTGTTGTCACTTGGCATACCCATAGTACTTGCATCTTGTCCACCGCCTTTAGTAAACAATCCTGCTGTAAGACCACCTGCTATTGGTATAATATTTTTTCCAATTAAACTTCCTACATCTCCACCGATAGTGTAGGTTTGATCTTCATACTCTTTAGTTTTAGGATTATATACTTTTCTTGTTCTATCTTTTGTAATTTGACCTAAACCTTTTCCTAATAAAGACTCATCAAAATTATCTCTATTTTTATATGTATCATAACCTAAGTATGCTGCTGTTGCAGCTAGTAATGGATTCTCTTTAATTGGATCCATAATTTTTTCTTGGAACCATGATCCAATACCATATTGTTTTCTACCATCAACACCCATGATACCACCATACGCTGCCATCTGTCTGTCAGGTAATACTGGTCCTGTAGGTTTAGGTTGAAAAGGATTAACTGGTTTTGTAGGATCGTTTGGTAATGGAGTGCCACCTGACATTTGTCCTTCGGCCATTACTTGATCTAAAAATTGTTCGAAAGACATAGGATCTAATCCTTGTTCCATCATGTCGTCAAGATACTTAGAGTATTCTTCTTCTATTTGAGCCATCATCATCTCTTGCATTTGTTGCGGAGATTTAGGACCTTCATTACCGCTATATTTTATAGAGGGCGCGTTAGTCTGTAACTCTTCTGAAATTTGTATATCTTCTATTCCCATGGTTTTGTTAGTTTACTTTGTTTTTGCGAACAAATCAAGAGGTGGCATGATAACTGTTACGTCTCTTTGCACATCCTCTTCAGGTATATTAGCTAGTTTTAGAGCCTCTTCAGTCTCATAAATCTCACCTGTTTTCTTGTTCTTAATCGTTGTTATTATCTTATCGGGTGTTAACATTTTTATCTCACTCATTATGTTGTTACCTCTTTTTTTATATTTAAATAACTTACTGCAAAATCAAAAGAATCCACAGTGCTTGCTTGTATAGTAAATGATGATCCACCTTCAACTATTAGCGGTTGAGT
>Ga0222716_10001239_pt1 | contig 21613 bp, 14 predicted proteins | sample C33_13DmetaG_FD_165044 | JGI IMG/M metagenome (GOLD analysis project Ga0222716, IMG submission 165044) | Estuarine water microbial communities from San Francisco Bay, California, United States - C33_13D | ecosystem: Environmental > Aquatic > Marine > Unclassified | place: USA: California... | reverse complement strand
TCGCGTCGCGCCGTCGCGTCGACGTCTACATCTAAAATCTAAATCTACGACCTACATCGGCGCGCGAGACGCCGTTACGTCGACACTACGTTTACTCGACCGCGCGACGCCTCGAAGGCGTCGTAGGAATCGCGCGTCGTTCGCGCCCACGCTTCGGCGAAGCGCGGCGTCGGCGCGTCGGCGGCGTCCCGAGCTCGCAGCGCGTACGTCGTCTCCTCGAACACCTCGCTTCGACTGCGCTCGACGAAACCGATCGATTTAAACAACGCGTTCGATGCATCGTTGCCGAAGCCGATCTTCGCGACGAACGTCGTCACGCCGAGCGAACACGCGCCGTACGCGGCGAGCGCCTCGAGCGCCTCGCGCGCGAGCCCGCGGCGCCTGAACGCGCGCTCGGCGATCATTATCTCGATCTCGCACGCCCTGTCGTCGTCGTGGTCGTTGAAGAAGAGGTTGCAATCGCCGATCATGGCGTGCGTCGCGGCGTCGCGGACGATGAAGGTGCACTTTCGCTCGTCGCGCGCCCACTCGCGCTGCATCTCCAGCTCTTCGTCCGCGCTCAGGCGCTCGCTCGCCGTGGCTTCCAGGAGGTCCTCGTCGGCCATCCACGCGTGGTAACGCTCGACGTGTTCGGCGCGATACGGCACGAGCTCGACGCGCTCGTACGTCAGTCGAGTGTCGGCGTTCGCGCGCATCGGCGACGAGGCGACGAGTGAGGACGCGCCGTCGAGCCGCTGGGATTTTAGTTATGAGTTACACGAGACGCGCGTAACGCGGCTTGGCGCGCCGACGCCGCGTCGTTTAGATTGTTACGTCGCCGCGCGCTTCACTTGCGCGCGAAGACCGAGGCGAACAAACCGCGAACGGTGGATTTAACTTGAGGCGGAACGTAATCGTTGGCGCCGCTCTCCCTGTACGCCGCCGCGAAATCGCGCAACAACGGAATCTCGCCCTCGTCCTCGTCCGTCTTCGGTTCCGGCACGCGCATCACCGCGTGCGCGGCCGCGAACATCGTGGCGAGCGTCATGGCGCTGAAAAACACGTCGGTGATGAACTTCCAAAAGAAAATCGCCGTCGCCGCCGCGCACGCGAGGCCCTGCGTCTTCGCGCCGAACACTCGCCCACCGATCTCGATCGGCGCCCGCCGAACGCGCGCGACGTAATGATGCCCGATGAACGCTCCCGCCAGCATCACCGCGAGGAGCACGTGCGAGAGCGCGTTGTACGCCGCCAGCGCCAACGCCAGGCTGACGTAGCAGTATCCAAACTGTTGCAAATTCTTCTTCACCCGCCCCGGCGCCTCCGACGCGGTCGGACACGCGAACGTCAACTGCGCGAACGACTTCCAGTGCGGCTGCGCGCGCGCGAACGGTCCCCGGAGCGCGCGCGCGAGCCGTTTACCTCCGTCCGCGAGCGTCTCGCGCGCGTCCAACACGTCGTCCGCGCCCGCGCCCGCGCCCGCGCCCGCGTCCGCGCTCGACATCGCGGCTCGCGCGCGCTCGTCCCTCCGCGCGCGCGTCTCTCGCCCGCGTCGCGTCGCGCGGCGCGCTCGCGTGCTCGCGCGATGCGCTGTGCGGACGCGCGCGTCGCGCATCTTGTCCCGACCAACGGCTGGGACACATCCAATCCGCAGACGACGACGCGAGCGCGCGCGCGGCGAGCATGAGCGCGAGCAAGGCGAAGCGCGTGAACACGTCGAACGATGTCGGCGCGCTGGCGATGTCGCCGAACGTGCGTGGGGCGAACGCGACGCGCGACGACGCGCGACGACGCGCGAAAGATTCGACCGGGACGACTGACGACGACGACGGCGACGACGCCGCGACGCGACGACGCGCAGGAGCGCATCCTGAAGAGCATACACGAATTGTACGAACGCGGACCGAGCCCGGGGACTGGGTCGTCGACGTCGCGGACGTCGATCGGGTTGCTCGACATCGCGAACGACGCGCTGCTCAGGGTGAAGTGCTTCAAGCCGAGAAAAAAAGTGAGCGCGATGATCATCGGAAATCACTCCGCGGGGAAGAGCTCGTTCATAAATTGGTACATCGGAGAGAGCGTGCAAACCACGGGGGTGGCGATCGAGACGCGCGGGTTCACGTTTGTGACGAGCGGAAGGAAGCGGGAGACGCTGAAGGGAGACGCGACGTTTGCGTTTTACGATTATTTGGAAGGCGTGCAGAACGTCGAGGGTTTGAATGCGAACATCTTTACCGAGATTTCGACGAGTAAGGAGAAGAACTTTAGTTGCGTGGACATCGTGGACTCGCCGGGGTTGGTGGATGGCGATATGTGCTACCCGTTTGACGTGGCGAAAGTCATCGAGTCGCTCGCCGACCACGTTGACTTGATTTTGGTGTTCTTTGACCCGATCGGTCAGGCGCTGTGTAAGCGCACGATGAAGGTCATCGAGTCTTTGAATGAGAACCACGCGGACAAGCTGGCGTATTACATGTCGAAGGCGGACCAGGTGGAGAAGGAGCACGATCGACAACGGGTTTTGATTCAGATTACTCAAAACTTGAGCTCGCGAATCAAGAACTCGCACGCGTTCAAATTACCGACGATTTATCTGCCACGAGACGATTTGACCGTTCCGATTCCGAACGCCATCGAGGAGGTGTGTGAAGACATCGACAGAGCGATTCGTTTGACGGTGCAGAAAAACTTGACGACGATGAAGGAGGATTGTACGCGCATTGAAGATCGCATCGACGAAGTCATTAAAACGAACGAATTGAACAAGAAGGATAACTTGAAACGATCGCTCCGTGGGATCGCACTGATGCTCCTTGGATGGGTGTTCTTGTTCTTGTCTATTTACGTCGCGGCTTTGGAGATTTGCGCGACGCCAGTCATCGCCCACGGCTTGAGAACGCTTCTTCCGCGCGTTCCGCAACTCGAGGGCTTGCTCCCGCGAGAAGGACAAATTCGTTGGTCTGGCATCAAGCACGGCGGTGCGTACTCCTTGAGTGCGAGTTTGATAACTTATTTCGTGATCCAATACGTCAAGCACGTCGTGTGGCGATTGCATACGTTGCTTACGAAGAAGGAGCTTGCGCGCTTGCAGCAATACAAGCGATACATCGCGGGCTTCATGTCTATTCGCGAAGGTTTGTACAAGGATTACTTCGCGCAATTGCACCAAAGCTGATACCAGTAGCTCGGTAGGATTTAATTAAAGAATCGATTTTCGCTCATATATATCTTACACAGGTATCCTAAAAAGCAATGCGCGTTTTCATCGCGTGTTCAAAGCCACCGACGACACGTCGTCGACGGCGACGGGAGCGCCGCCCGTCAGCGGCACGAGGCGATCGCAGAACTTATCATACACACGAGAGATGACTCGCGAGGTAGTCGCCTGCAAGACCTCGCGCTCGCTCTCATCGAGCCTCTGCACGGCGGAGATCAAGTCTTCAAAGCTTTGCTCTTCGCTCTCTTCGCCTTCCGGAGTGACGCGGCGAAGCGAATCGCGGGCGTTCGCCGCCAACTGTCGTACCTCCTGACTGCTACCGATGGGTAACTCGCCCGTGGCGATGATGCTCAAGAACAGTGCCGCGATGGCCTCCGGCTCCAGGAACGCATCACCGGTCAATACTGTCGCCGCATCTTTACCAATCAGCCCGGCGGCCAAATCCCCGAGGGAGATTGCAAACACCTCCTCTTCGAGATCGAGTTGTGGCGCGGCGAGGTCCAATAACTGCCCCGGCGACGCGAAAGCCGGCGCCGGCGTGGAGCTTCCGCGGACCGGCAACAACACTGGCCCGCTGATATCGAGTGGATTCGGCAGCGAGCTCGCAAACGGTAACCAGGATGGCGGCTTCGGCAATTGCGCGAAGAGGCGCGTCGCGCCCTTTCGCAGCGACTGGCGCAAGAGTAAATCCGCCGCAGTCTCCGCCTCACGTTCGAGCAAGTTCCGCAAGCTCGCCGCTTGCGGCTGAAGTAAATACTTCAACGATTGGTCCAGCGTCGCGGCATCTTCCGGAATGGTTTCTAAATCGACAAACACGTCTTCGCTCTTAGCCACGATGCCCATGGCGCTGTTCAACATCACCGCGAGTCGACGTCCTTGCAAAATGCTCCCGCCGCCTTGCGTCGAAGCATACAACACCTCCTGCAACGCCCGCTGCGCCTCCGGACGGTCTTCGCGAAGCAACTTGCGAGCGACGAATGGGTATGCCTCCATCACGAGCCTATAATCCGGGTTGCCCAGGAGCGCGATGCCCTCGAGCGTCACCACAGCGCGTCCGAGGAGTGCGAAATACGGCGGAATGGAGAACGGGATGTCGTTCAGCACCGTCAACAAATCCTGCGTCATCGCTTGAAATCCCCCCGCTGTGGAGCTCAACGATCCATCCATGTTGTACATGCGCTTCAGTTCAGCTTCATACTTTTTCGCACCACCACCCTTGACGTATGGCGACAGCGCTTTATCCATCAACGGCACGACCTTGGCCCGGTCGCAGTCCGTCGGTAAGATTTTAAGGTTGATGAAGTCGTCGACCAGACTTGGGTAATCCTTGTTCGCCAAGTGAATGATCGAGCTCACCATGGTGTCCATGTCCTCTTGTTGAATAGAAGCCACGAGTCCAAAATCCAAAAGCGCCAGCTTGCCCTTGGCCGGATCATTCAGCTTCATCAAGTTGCCCGGGTGTGGATCTGAATGAAAAAAGCCTACTTGAAGCAGCTGCACGAGGAAACACTCTTGACCGATGCCCACCAACTCGCGAATCTCTTCCGGCGGGCAATCGCTGAGTTTGACGCCGTCCATCCATTCAGTTACGAGGATGCGGCGCGTACAAAGCTCGTGTTTCACCTGTGGCACGTAAATGTCCTTGACTTGCTCTTGCGTCAACAGGTCGCGCAGCTTTTGCTGATTCGCAGCTTCGTTTAAGAAATCAAGCTCGGTATAAAAGCCGACTGCCCATTCGTTCAATAAACCGACGTAGTCCGTGCGTTGTTGCGGTGCGAAACGCTCAATCAAGCCTTGATACACCTCCGCGGCGCGACGCAACACGTACAAGTCCTTCGACACGGTGTCCAAAATCTTAGGCCGCTGCACTTTGACAGCGACGTACTCATCCTTGCCCTTCAACTTCGCGCGATAAACTTGCGCCAATGACGCCGCGGCGACGGGTGTTTCGCTAATTTCATCGAAGAATTCCGCCAAAGGCCCGCCGAGCTCACTCTCGATGGTGTCGATGGCCACCGACGTCTCGAACGCCTTGACCGAATCTTGCAACACCGCCAACTCGTCCAACGCCGCCTGCGGTAACACGTCCGGTCTCACGCTCATCATCTGCCCCGCCTTGATGTACGTCGGTCCAAGCTTTTCGATGATTATCCTCGCATCCTTCGCCAACGCTCTGTCGTTTTTGCTCAATTCGGCGCTTCCGCCCGTGATGGCGAGCGTCGCCACCCTTGTCAAAAACGGCACGCTCAGGCTTAAAAACTCCCCCCATCGCCGTTGCAACGCCCCGCCTTGCTTATCCCAGTACTTTTGAATCTGTGCCTTGTCGTACACCAGCGGCAATCCGTCCTCGTCCATCTCCAACGCGCTCGACCGCGCGACGTACGATTTATCCACATCCGGCGCCTCCACGCCTCGCATGCGCACGCTCTTCGACACCTCCAGCGCCGCCGTGCCCGCGACTTCCGTCACGCGTTTCACGTCGATCACGCCCGCGAGCCGCGCCGTCGTCGTCGGCGTCGCGCGCGTCGTCGTCGTCGTCGCCCGCGCGCGTCGCCGCCGCAGCGTCGCGACGCAATCATCGCCCCACGCGCGCGCGCCCACCGCGCCGCGCGCGCGATCTCGCCGCCGCAGCGCGCGCCGCGCGGTCGCGCATCCGCTCGCGCGCGCGCCGCGCGCGATCGTCATCATCCGTCGCGTCGTCGTCGTCGCGTCGCGTCGCGTTGTCGCGTCGCGTCGACGTCACGACGTCATCGCGCGTCGCGTCCTCGCGATGGCGTCGCGCGACGCCGCGCGCGGGCGCTGGACGGCGGCGCGCGACGCCTTCGTCGCGCACGTCGCCCTGTGCGGCGCGTGCGTCGGCGTCGCGAGCGCGGTGGCGCCGCGCGCGCGCGACGCGCTGCGCAAACGCATCGAGCTGAGCGGCGCGACGGACGCGGTGCGAAGGACGCTCGAGGGCGCGCACGCGGCGCGCGCGCTGGGCGCGTCGGCGTACGACGGGAGCGCGTTTCACGGGCACCCGTGGACGGTGGCGGTGGCGGGCGCGCTCGGAGGCGAATTCGGGTTGGACGCGGCGACGACGGCGGCGGACGCGGTCGCGGCGGCGGCGCTGTGCGCGCTCGCGTGCGGCGTGACGCGCGACGAGGGGCGAGTGAAGCGAGTGTACGCGATGTACGCGATGAATCCGCTGCACGCGATGGCGCGCTTGGCGGGGACGACGGCGACGGCGACGCGGGCGTGCGCGTACGCGAGCGCGTTGGCGGCGACGCTCGGAAACGACGTCGTCGCGGGCGTCGCGTTCGCGTTGGCGGTGCAGCTGAACCCGCATTACGTCGCGCTCGCACCGGTGCTGATGTGGACGAGCGCGCGCGCGGTGAAAAGTCGAGGAGGTCGAGCGGCTGCGAGCGCGGGGCGGTTCGCGGGCGCGTTCGCGGGCGCCGCCGCGGCGTCCTTCGTCGCCATGGGGGACGATTTTCCGAAGTGGTGGCGCGCCGCGGTGACGTTCGCGGTGATGAGCGAAGATCAAACTCCCAATCTCGGGTTGCATTGGTATCTTTTCACGACGATGTTTGATCAGTTCCGTCTGTTTTACGTCGTCGCGCTGAACGCGATTCCGCTGGCGCTCTCTGCGCCGCTGACGCTTCGGTTCGCAGACGAACCTCTCGTCGCCATGGCGTTGTGTTTGATGGTCATCTCGACGTGCGCGCCGTATCCGACCGCGAGCGACTTCGTGACGTACATTTCGCTGCTCTCCGTCATCGCCATGGACGATCGCGGAAATCCGTTGGTGTACGTCAAATACGGCGCCGTCATCGCGGGAGGTTTCTTGTACGTCGCTCTGTTGAGCCCTTTGACTTGGTACATGTGGATACACACTCGGGTCGCGAACGCAAACTTCTATTACGCCATCACGCTGGTGTACGCGTGCACGCAGACGCTCTTGGCGACGCAAGTGGCGCGAAGCGTCGCGCAGTTTTGCCGCGCCGGGAAGAAGCGCGATTAGTAACTTAGTTAGGAACGTAGACGTAGCACGCTGCTTGTAGCTCAACTAGTAATTACTCACGATAAATTACATCACGCGGTAGTCACCACCGCGATTCCCTTTTTCACGCGCCAGTACACCACGTAATTCGCGTAAACACCGCAATCGGTCAACGTGTGCTCGAGCGGGCCGAGCTCGCGCCCCGCGTGCACGAGCGACACGGCGCACGGCATCAACTCCAGCATCTCCGCCAACTCCTCCACGACCTCCCCGATCGTCGTGAGTTCATTTCTAAACGTATACTTCACCGCGCACGTCTCGTCTCCCGGCGCGGCGTCGAACGGTTTCAACCGCAACGGCGTCGGCTCGTCCGGCGCCCTCGACGGATCCGAGCGTTCCCTCCTCAAGATGTTCAGCGCCCTCTCCCCCGGATCATCGATGTCCATGTCCACGTCCTTCGTCAGCTCCCCGAACGACTCGTGCGCGCGCGTCATCTGCGTCGTTCGCGCGCCGTCAGTCGCGTCGCTCCGACCATCGCGCGCGCGTCGTCCTCAAACGCACCGCATCGATCGATTCTCGCGTGTATCGCAACCCCTTCGACGCGTCGTAGTTGCGCCACGTCTGGCACTCGTCCCTGTACGACCAAATCGTGCGTCCATCGTTTTTTTTCGCGTCCATCGCCTTCGCGTCGACCGCGCGCGCGCCGTCCGTCGCCATCGGTCGCGCTGTGCGGTCCCGTCGCGTCGTGCGTTTTCTCCGTGCGTTTCGAAGAGTCGTCGCGCGCGCGCGACGACGACGCCGCGCTCGCGCGCGCGCATGGCGACGCCGCGCGCGACGCGCGCGATGCACCGCGCGGTGCGCGCGGCGTCGCATCGCTCGACCGCGTCGCCGCCGTCGTCGACCGCGTCGCCGTCGCGCGCGTCGCGCGCGCGCGTCGTCGCCGCCGCCGCCGGTCGACGTCCCGTCCTCGCGCGCGCGTCGTCGTCGAGCGCGTCGTCGTCGTCGTCGACGGGGCCGTGGAACACGGCGCCGCTGACGATGAACGATGCGTTGTACGCGTACGTGCTGCGTCACACGCGCGAGCCCGCGGTGCTGCGCGCGCTGCGGGAGGAGACGAGCGCGCTGCGCGGCGCGCGCATGCAGGTGGCGCCGGAGCAGGGCGCGCTGCTGGCGCTCGCGGTGGAGATGGTCGGCGCGCGGCGCGTGATCGAGATCGGGACGTACACCGGGTACAGCTCGATCGCGATGGCGCTCGCGATGCGAGGCGAGGGAGAGCTGTACGCGTGCGATAGGAGCGAGGAGGCGCTGGCGACGGCGAGACGGTATTGGGCGCGCGCGGGGGTCGAGGGGATCGTGAAGGAGAAGTTTGGCGACGCGAAGGAGAGCGTGAGAGAGCTGCTGGAAGCGCACGGGGCGGGATCGTTCGATTTGGGGTTCATAGACGCCGATAAACGCGCGTATAGGGAGTATTACGAGGCGCTGCTCGAGCTCGTGCGGCCGGGCGGTTTGATAATCGTGGACAACGTGCTGTGGTACGGTAAGGTCGCCGACGCCGAGGTGAACGATAAACAGACCGAGGCCATTCGCGCGTTCAACGAGTTCGTCGCCGGGGACGAACGCGTGAGTTATAGTATGATTCCCGTCGGCGACGGCTTGAGCTTTTGCCGAAAACGCTAGCGTCGGCGTGAAATTTCTAAATACCATTACAGGAAGTAGTCGGGCGTCGCCCTCTTCGCCGGCACCCCGCGCGCCTCTTGCGGTGCCGCCTCGAAAACCTTGAAGTCGTGCGCCAAGTTTTCGTCCAGTTCTAAGATGGCCGCGACGTTGCCGCAGCGGTAGCAGTAATTCGGCGCCGACCACACCGTGACGAGCCGTTTGTTAAACATCCACTTGTACCCCTCCATCACGAGCTGATGCGCTCGCGCGATCATGTCTACGCTATTCGTCTGTGTAAAAGACGTGCAAACGTCGTCGCCGAACAAATACCCCGCTCCTCGAGGGGAAAGCCCCCAGCCGGAGACGTCCTCGGGGTCGCTCCAAAGCAAATCGCACATCGCGCCTTCGTGCGGCACCTCTTGTTTACGATCGATCGTTCGAATCTGATCGATCGTCGTGATGCTCGGGGACAGCCCCCCGTGCACGCAAAATATCTTGTTATCTATGAGCGCAGACAGCGAAAGGTAATCGAACACATCAGTGCAATATCGCCACACGTTCACGCTCCCGTATTTGCGCAAACACTCGTCGTAAAACCCGTACACCTGCGTGATCTGTCGACACTCGTGATTCCCCCGAATGAGATACATTCGATCCGGGTACCTCACCTTCAGCGCCAGGAGCAACAGAAACGTCTCCACGCTGTAAAACCCGCGATCGACGAAGTCCCCCATGAACAAATAGTTTGTATCCGGGCAGTCGCCGCCGACTTTAAACAGTTCCAACAAATCGTAAAACTGCCCGTGAATGTCCCCGCATATCGTCACCGGCGAATCGATCGTCTGCACGTTCGACTCTTCCACCAAGATCTCGATCGCCATCTGACACAATCGCTTGACGTCGTCTTCCTCCAACGGCTCGCATTTGCGCAGCGCCGCGATCCACCCGTCGAGCTCGTGACTCATCGCGCGCGCGCGCGCGCGTCCCCCTCGAGCGCGCCGCGCGCCGACGCTCAACGCTCGACGCCTCCTCGCGCCGCGCGCCGTCGCTCGCACGCCCGCGCGCGCGAGATATCACCGCGAATGCGTCGGGAATGATTCCAACGCCTCGCGCGTCGTTCCGTCGATGCCTCCTCGCGCGCTCGCGCGCGCGCGTCGAGCGCGCGCGCGCGCGCCGCCGACGCGTCCGCGCGTCGCGCTCGCGCCTCGCGCGCGCGATCGTCCGACGCGCGGCGTCGGCGAATGCGGCGCGCGCGGTCGCCGTCCCACTGCGCCGCGCGCGCGACTCGCGCGCGCGACGCCGACGCCCGCGCGTCGACGCCCGCGCGCGCCGCGTCGACGACGCGCGTCGAATCTCGCGCCATGGCGTCCCGCGCGCCGGCGACGAACGACGTCGAGGCGCTGCGGGCGCTCATGCGCGCCATTCAGCTCGGCGGCGCCGACGACGTGCGCGCGGCGTCCACGGCGTTCGCGCGCGGCGCGTCCACGATCGCGGAGATCGTCGACGGCGACGGACGGTCGTGCGTGCACGTCGCGGCGGCGCGAGGCGACGTCGGCGTGCTCAGGGCGCTGGTGTGCGAGCTCGGGTGCGACGCCGACGCGCCCGACGCCGAGGGCTTCACCGCGCTCATGACGGCGGCGGCGCTCGGACACGTCGAGTGCGTGAAGACGCTGGTGAGCCTGGGCGCGGACGCGAGAAAATTGACGAAATCCGGGGCGGGAGCGATGCATCAGATCGTCATGGGGGCGCACGCGAGCGGGATGGGGGCGGACGCGACGCGGTGCGAGGAGGCGCTGCGGACGCTCGCGAGCGGGACGTACGGGCTGACGATATCGGAGGCGATCGAACAGCGGTGCGCGAACGTGGGGACGCCGTTGTTGGTGGCGGCGATGAGAGGGTGCTCGGGGATGTTGGAGACGCTGTTGAAGCACGGGGCGAGGTGCGACGTCGCGCTGGAGGGCGGCGTCGCGGCGACGGCGCTCGCGTGCGCCTCGGGAGATTTGAAGAGCGTGGAGGTGTTGATTGACGCCGGCGCGAACGTGAACGCGGGACCGGAGGGGAACATGACGGCGTTGCACATCGCCGCCGCGCATCCCGCGACGGAGTCGTGCTCGGAGGCGATGGTGAGGGCGCTGTTGAAGGGCGGCGCCGACGCCGACAAGGCGGATTCGGGAGGCATGAAGGCGATTCACGCCGCCGCGGCGACGAAGAGGCGCGTCGTCGTCGACGCGTTGCTGCCCGTGACGACGCCCGATGACGAGGGCGAGTGGACGACAGATGCCATCATCGCGCGCGTCGCCGCTAAACTGAGCGCGATGCAAAGAGACAGCGGCGTCCACGCCGGCGCCTCGACGGCGTCTACCTCGGAACGATTCGTCACGCGAGACGCCGAGTCGGCGGCGAAGACGAAACGCACCGGTAACGAAGCGTTCGTGGCGGGCAAGTTCGAAGAGGCGGAAAAAGAGTACACGTCGTCTCTCGAACAGGATGGTTCGTGCGCGAAGACGTGGGCAAATCGCGCGGCGGCGCGTCTAAAGCTCAAGAAGTACGAAGGCGCGAGGGACGACGCGCGCGCGTCGAGGACGCTCGATCCGATGTTCATCAAGGCGTGGTACCGCGAGGGCGAGGCCGCGCTAGAGTTAGAGGAGTACGAAGACGCTGCGTTAGCGTTTTTTGAGGGTTTGCAAGTCGACGGTGATAACGCAGACTTGAAACGAATGTTTGATCTCGCCATCGCTCGAGGCCGCGAGGCGGCGAAGAAGAAGTGACGCTAGTCTGTGATATTGAGAAAAGAATGAGGTCTAAAAGTACAACAAAACATCAGCCTCGCGCGAAATGATCACGCGGGACAGTACTGCAAAACATCCTCCGACTCATCGCTCCCCGCGCTCGGCTGACGCTCGCGTTCAAAACACCGCTCCAGTTCCCCGGTCGAGGCTTCGCGCTCGGGCGGCGCGCCGCCGTTGACCATGAGCTCGCGACGATCTCGCAAAATCTCATCGAGCATCATCTGATCGTCGTCTCCGCCTCTGACGAACACGCACGGTGCGTGTTCGTGAATCAAATACGTGATCCCGTGCGCTCGCGCCAACTCCGGCGCCGCCGTCAAGTGCGCGTGCGCCGCGAAGCACATCGCGCACAGCGCGTACGCGCCGCCGTCGTCCCCCGCGACCCCCGCGCACGCCAAACACTCGAACGAGTACCCGACGACGTGCAACCCGCACGACGAGCACTTCGACGGTTCACCCCTGGGCGTTCGATCGACGTCCGCATCCGCGCGTCCGATCACCTCGCACACCTCGCGCGCGAACGCGACGCGCGGTCCCCGTCGCTTTCCCGTCCCGCTCGCGCGCGCCGCCTTCACGCAGCTTCTCCTCGCCCCCAGCCTCGCCGCGCGTCCCCCCCGCGCGCCCGTCTGCGTCGTCGACGACGTTTTCGCGCTCTTCGCCTCCATCCCGCTCACGTCCGACCCGCTCCGCGAGCGCGCCATCCGCGCGAGCGTCGCCATCGCCGCGTCAGCGCCTCGTCAGCACGCGTCCGTCTCGCGTCTCGCGTCCCTCGCCCCGTTCGGTCGCCGCGCCGTCCGTCGTCGTCGTCGTCGTCGACGCGCGCGCGATCTTTCCCGCGATTTCTCGCGTCGCCGTCGCGCCGCGCGCGCGTCGCGCGCGCGCCGTCGCCGCGCCGTCGTCGTCTGCGGTCGTCCGTTTTTCGGAACGCGAAACGCCACGTCAGCGCCGAATCCCGGGCGTCGCGTCTTCCGGGCGTTCGCGTGCGCGCCGTATTTAAGGACGCGCCGTGCGGCGGCGATTCGCGCGAAATATGGATCGTCACTGTTTGCCGCGATGGCGCCGCGCCGTATTTAAGGATGCGCCACGCGGCGGCGATTCGCGCGAAATATGGATCGTCACTGTTTGCCGCGATGGCGCCGCGCCGTATTTAAGGACGCGCCGTGCGGCGGCGATTCGCGCGAAATATGGATCGTCACTGTTTGCCGCGATGGCGCCGCGGTTCATGGACGCGCTCGGCGCGTCGTCGTCGAGCGACGACGACGACGACGACGCGCCGACGGAGGCACCGCGCGCGAGGGCGACGCGGCGAGCGATCACGATGGACGCGCTCGCGCGACACGGCTTTCGCGGCGCGACGCCGCCGAAGACGCGCGCGAACGACGGGACGGCCACGGATTGGTCGCGCGGACGGCGAGGCGACGGCGCGGCGACGTACGCGCGCGAGGAATCGGCGCGAACGCGACGCGCCGCGGGCGAGGGACTCGCGGCGACGTGCGCGAGGGCGATCGAGCGCGCGAGGGCGGGGGAGGAGGCGCGAGACGAGGCGCGGCGCGAAAGCGAGGAGGCGCGCGCGGCGCGGCGCGCGCGAAACGCCGAGGCGAGACGCGCGATTCGCGAGGACGACGCGCTGAAGCGGGCGAGAGCGCGAGAGGAGACGGGCGAGGCGCGGGTGGGGCGTCGCGCGAGGATCGACGTCGGCGCGGGCGCGACGGCGACGGCGACGGCGGCGGGGGCGGCGGCGGAGGAAAAGCGACTCGTCGAGAGCGGCGGGTTCGATTTCGAGGACGAATAGGGGGAGAGAATGGACGTCGGCGACGTCGAGATGATTGCGGACGAACGTGAGATTATTGTTTGATGATTGGGAGATCATTGCTTTCGCGAAAATCCGCACGGATCGTGCTTGAACGCGCCTTTGGCTTCCGGGGGAAGCGACGTGGGCGTTTCCAACGTCTCGACGACCGTGCCTTCGCCCCGAACGCCCCGTGCGCCCGTCTCCGACGCGTGCACGACGCCGACGATTTTGGTTCGGCGACAATTCGCGCGAGCGTTGACGTCGACGAGCACGGCGTGAGATTTGCCCCCGTTGACGCTGGACGCGGTGACGTGCGCGCACGATTGGTCCCACAGCCACAGTCCACCGACGTTGGCGTCGATGTCGCAATCGTTCACGACGACTTTTGCGGTATTCGAAACGTCCACGCCTGGGCCTTTGTTGTCTTGCACGACGCATTTGCTCATCACCACGTTGGACTGTTCCATGACGACGACGCCGTCTTCTTCGTTGTTTTGCACCGCGCAGCCGTGCATGATGACTCGTGATTCTTTCATCGCGAGCACGCCCTGTAATCCCGAGCGCGTGATGTTGCAATCGATAAACGTTGGCGTCGCTTGGGCGTAGGAGCGAATGCCGCTCAATTTGCCCGTGATCAAGCAGTTGCGAAATGTCGGCGAAGACTTGCCACCGACCGCGATGCAGTCGCCGCCGCTCGATCTGATCACGCAATTCTCAATCAACGCGTTCACGCGCGAATCGCCCTTTACGCGAATCGCCTCGCTAAAACCGGTGAAATCGATGTCGAGATTTTGAATCACGCACGGACGCTTGATGCGAAACAACGCCGCGTTGTTTCGGCAATCGCACGTCGTGTCTCGAAACGCACCTTCGCCTCGTATAAGCACGCGCTTGTCAATCTCAACCACGGTTCCGAGCCCATTGTGAACGCCACGAAGTAAGAGTATGCGGTCTCCGTCGTTCGCTTTAGACATCGCCTCCGGAAGTGACCTCGCGTGCACGGGTTTCATCGAACTCGCGTCCTTCGCCGAGCCGCCACCAAACATAGGATCCGCGACTTCGCCTTCTAGCTCATCGAAAGCAGCATTCAAAGGCGCCTCTCGTCCGAGCCATGCGTCTTCGCCCGCGCTTCGAACGTAAATTAATTTACCATCAAAACCGGCGACGGACCCGTCCTCCGCGGCGCAAATCGCGATTTCGTCCAGCACGTCGCGAAACGATTTGCTGAAATCGCCCTCCTCGAATTGGAGTTTTTCGCCCAGGCGCGCGTATGTGACCGCGAGAGCGTACGACCCTAGGCGTAAACACGCCTCGGCGAGTCTATGCTTGGGTTTACTCCAAGTCGGCGCGAGCTCTTCCGCGCACTTGGCGTCGCACAACGCGGCGTCGTATTCGTTCATCTTGTGAAACGCCAACGCGCGATTACAAAACACCACCGCTCGAAGATGCACGTCCTCTTCTCGCGCGGCTTCCAGCGCTTCGCCGTATAACGCCTGCGCGAGCGCGAAATCGCCGCATTTCATCGCCTCGTTCCCTTTCAGCCGCAATCCCGCGCCCGGCGCGCGTTCGTCGATCGACGCGTTCGGCGTCGCCCGACGAGACCCCGCGTCGCCTTCGCCTCGGCCCCTCGGCGCCCGCGATGAATCGAACGTTTCGATGAGCATCGATTCCGCGCGCGTCGCTTCTTCGTCCGCCGCCGACTCGCTCGCCGCCGCCGCGCTCCGTTCGCGCTCGGGCGGCGTGTCCGCGCGCGGCGCCGCCTCCTCGTACGTCTTCGCCGCCCCGCGATCCTCGCTCGAGCGCAACTCCACGTTCTTCGCCCGCGCCATCATCGCCCTGCGTCGCGAAAACCGAGCGTCAGCGCGGTTCGCGCGTCGCGCCTCGTCGTCGTCGTCGTCGTCGCGCGCGTCGCCGCGCGGCGCGGACGCACCGTCGCTCGCGCGCCTTCGCGATCCCCACGCGCCGCAGCGCGTCCTCGACGTCGGGGTTTTTGCGTCCGTCCGCCGCCCAGCGCGCGCGCAGCCGCGCCTCGACGTCGCCGTCGTCCTCGCGCGTCGCCGCCATGTCGCCCTCGCCGCGCGTCGCGCGCTCGCGCGGCCGAGGGCGCGGCGGTCGCGGCGGTCGCGCGCGGCGAAAAACGCTCGAAACGCTCGACGGCGCGAGATTTCGCCAAACGACGGCGGTGACTCGCGGGCGGCGCGCGAAGGAGGCGAGACGCGAGGTCGAACGGCGGCGACTCGAACATAGAGAAAAGGAGTAAATCAAAATTGTCAAAAAGTGACGGCGACGTAGGTTCGTCGGTTTCTCGACTTTGTCGCCGACGGTCAATTCGCGCGGTGGAATCACAAAGATGAACCATAGCGCGGAATGTCCACCTTGTCGAAGGCTTCGCGTTCGCGCAGCTCACTCTCATCCGCGGGCAGCGCGATTCTTTTCTTGATGATCATCACGAGCGCGCAGATAGCGAACACGACGATGGCGAGACCGGACAGAATCAAGTTTGTGGACGTCTTTGTCGCGGACGCGCTCGGAGCGAGACGTCGACGACGCATCCGCCCAAGTCCGATGGCAAAAGAGGCGGACGCGTCGTCGCATTCGTTCAACGTTCCATCCGAGTTATGAAGCGTTGTAAACTTGCGAATGAAAGAAGACGCTTCGTGACCAGAGCGATCTTTCACGCCTTGAACTCGCACGGTGTAAACTCCAGATTCCAGATCTTCTGGATATTTCATGATCCATTGTCCCGTTCCGCCGACGTTCACGCACGCAAGCGTGAAGTTGGTTGTATCAATTTCTGTGCTCGTGGATCGGCACGATTGATCAAAACTCTTCGTGATAATGACTCGCTGCGAGCGACAGTCGATATTTTTAGAGTACACCCCCCAGATGGTATTGCCTTGAACATCGGCGAAATTTCCCAAACCGATCGGCGGGGTGAGGTCATCTTTGGATGCTTTCAAAATGTCACAGTCATCGACGACGTCACCCACGACGTAGTTTATCGTCAAATCGCCGACGAAAGGGTTACCGGCCTTGTCACGTATGCCTCTGACGGTGACTCTGTACAATCCAGGATTCGGAGCATCCTCATTGTTGGGATATTGCATCATCCACTTTCCTTGAACGCCGGTGTTGAGGCACGTTTGCTCGTAAGACTCACGAATGATAGCCGCGCTGACTGTGCCATCGCCCGCGACGGCGACGCAGGATTCGTCGTGAGTTTGCGCCACTTCGAAGGTCGGTGGATCTGCGCAATCGATTTCCTCCGCGTACACGATGGTGACGGTGCGCGCCGCGGGTGACGACACGTGCTGCTCGACGAGCGGGTTTTTCGTATCCGTGAAGAGTAATAGCGTCTTATCGCCGACGTACTCGTGCACCTCAGTCGCGGCGAAAGCGTCACCGCCCGAGCAAAAGTTTTTAACGCGAACCTCGTACGCGCCGTCCTTGTATCCACTGAGTAACTTGTCGTATTTGTTGTTCAAATCCCAGTCCCACATGCATCCGCTCGTTCGAGAATGTTGGCAGATGAGATTTTTCTTGTACGAGTCGTCTTTGTACTCCACACGATCCTCCTTCGCAGTAATCCATTCGCCACCCGAAAGCGGTCTGTACTGTACGACAACCTTTTCGAGTCTACTGGCGCTGGGATCCCACAGGTTTCCAGAATCGGGATTGACCACCGTCAAACGAAGCGGCGGCGCAGTCGCGTTTGCGCGGGTGATTTCACTGTCAATGACGGTGGACTTGGAAAACGTCACGCTCGGACACTTGGATTCCCACCGCATCTTTTCAAGTTGAGCCTTAACGGCGATTGGATCGCGATACAGACCAGCTCCATCATATGAGATTTGCATTTCGCACAGAGATCCAATTTCAACTTGAATGTGTTCGATGATAGGATGCGAGGTTTCCGTTGGCTTGAAACCCAAGTTGAACACAGTCTTGTGAACGGTCCGTTGCGATTCAAGAGCATCGCCGATGACATGCTTCAAAGGAAGCCACTCAGCGATAGGTACCACCTTCTTGCCGTTCACAGTAATCTCTACATCCTGTAACGGCGTCATAGCCGATTTACTGACGCTCTCGACTTCGGCGACGACGACTTGCATAACACTCAGGGCAGTCGCGTTGCCGCTGACAGCTGCCTCTTCAACTTTCTCTATGACAGTGGCCATGGAAGGGGATGCCGAAGCTACTGAGTTTGCAGCAGTGCTCGTGACAACTCCGGCTACATGTTGTGCCGAAGCTGATTCATCATCCTTGATGATGTTCAGCGCTGCGCGCACCAGCGATCGCAACGACTCTGAGTGTCCATCAACGATACGTAAATACAGCGGTCGGGCTTCTCTGTATGGAGATTCATTCTGAATAGTTATTTCGTGAACAGCGCGCTCTCCTGGGTTCAGCGGGAGCGTACCAAAGGATAACGGACGAGCGCTTTCAATGATATTTCTCGATTCGCGCCACATCGTCGTCAATTCGCCGGGACACATGGATCTACCGCCCATTGTCATGAAGAGCGGTGTGCCGAATCGCGCATCGCTTCCGACTTTCAGAACAAATTTATCGCCATAATCTGGATCCGCGAGAGAATACACCGTCGTCATCGTTCCGTACTTGTTCCACGCAAAGATACGATCCGTGGACAGCGTTCTGGCGATGTCTGTCGCTCGATTAAACTCGATGGTGGGTATTGGTGAGCCCGAGAACTCCATGTTGTTTGTGTTTTCGGCGCTTGCATCAAAGTCAAGCGAGTACGCGAATGCATCGCGGTTGATGGACTCCTTTGCGTTGAAAGAGAATTCCAACGCATGTCCACCACCACCAAAAGTTAAGTATATCGTCTCCTCTTCTCCGCCGCTCGCGACGGCATCCTTTTGAAGCATTCCGGTTGGACCAGGAGTCCCAGTAAGAGACGCCATTAAGCGCGAAGGGTCCGTGGCGCGAAGGTCGCCGGTCTCACCCATGGCGTTCAGTGATCCTCCGTACAACACGTCGTGTGGTGCGGCGTCGAATTCTCCACTGGTGTCGCACAGTACACCGTCGCACTTCTTGACCTGCGCATCGAGGTCACGAGCGGCGACTTCGTTCATCCCAAAAGAGTACATTCCGATGTTTGTTTGGTCATTTACCACCTCATCGAATGACCACGCACCCTTTGACGAACGTGGGTACGCGATCGAAGCAAAAGACGCTGCTCGTGAATTTTCGAGAAATGGTGCTAGTCTCGGAATTTCCAGTCCTGCAGTGAGAAATAAAGCAGGGATGTGAGGTTTCGAACGAAGCATGCCGCGGTCACCCACACTGAGGAGGGATTGCTCGTACCACATTTTACTCAGCTCGACTGCAACGCTCAGAATCGATGGATCACGCTTGGAATCACGCTTTGTCAACGCGGATGACATGCGCCGTTCAAAGAGGGAACGTGAATCGATGTACGGTTCATTGATGCGATCGTATGCTTTGTAGTTCTTTTCATAACTCGCACCCTTTGGCATCCAGTAAACTTCGGGCGAGGACCAAAGCAACGTTCGCTTCCACGTATGGATTCGTCCCAGTATGTAGCTTGCCCAATGTTGATTCATTTCTGAGTTCGAGCACGGCGATGACACGCACTCATATCGCATACCCGATCCATCCTTGACGATTCTATCTGACGGTGTCTTCGCCGTATTTTCGCCAGACTTGGCGACAGTATACAGAAAGTAGAGATTCGGCAGCACTTGAGACTCGATGGAAAAGACGTTGAACACGTAAGAGGTTGGTCGACGCGGTAACCAGGTTATACCAACACCCGTAGTTAAGCAGTCGTCAGCAGTACCTACGTCGAGCGTATCTGATACCTTGTACACGAGTTCGATACCACCTCCTAAAATGACGTCGCCCGGACGTCCAGGTGTGCCTTCATCGTCGCTGCTCCGGATGTGTCGATCCATCGTAACCGTCGTCTCCCACACTTCTTTGGACGTCGCCTTCGCGGTGAAGTGTGGACCAGATTCTTTGTGTCCGAAATCTTTCTCCGTCTCTAACGTGAGAACGCTCGATTTTGTAGCAGCCTCTGCGGTGTAACCGGCGTTAAAGCCTAGATCAAACGTAGTTTTACCTGCGAAACCGAGGTTGAGCTCGATCGATCTGCCAACTTTCACAGAGCGAGCTGAAGCGATTTCCCACTGAATCGTAATCTCAGATCCAGATTGCAGCTCGGCTACAGAATTACCACCTGGCGGATCGTGCACCACTGTGTATACCAATCCATCAATAGGCACTGTCGCCCACAAGGTGTCATCTCCCGTGTCAAATCCTCCTCGTGGCTTGGAGCCCAATGGGATGAGTACTCGCGTCATCGTTGCTTGCAGCGATCGCCCAAGACCACCGTCCAAGGGTGTATCGTCGCGTGTCACAGTGATCCTGACTTCTCGTCGATACGGGTTTGCAAGGTTTGGATACCCCGCGGCAATGACCATTTGGGTAGTTTCCTGATCCGTATCTTCTTCCGTCGGAAAGATGAGTTTGCCGACGTCAGTCGTTGATATATTAACTTCAAAATCGCACAGGGGCCCACCCCCGCGATTTGGATGACACACGTTATCTTCTTCATTTGTGACAGTCTGTCGAACGGAAAATTTCGTTTTTCCCGTGCGACTTTGCGTATTTGGAAACTTTCTGCATTCCACCAATGCGTCATTCGGTGCGAGATCGTGAAGTTCAAACACCTTCACCCTCAACGATTTGTCAGCGGCGACGCTGATTGTGTCGTGATCAGACGAACCCAGTAAATGCTCCTCTGTCAACATTCCGGAAGTTGAGTTGCCTACGCAAGTCTCGCGTTTGAGCTCGTTATCAGTCTTGATTCGAGGAATGTCCATTATTTGTGCGCAGATATATCCGTGATACTTGTACCTGATGGAATTCCACGCAAATTCATCTCTCATCAGCGCAAGTCTTTCGAGTGAGTTACGATTGCGGAAAAATTGACGCATGTCGTCTGGCTCGACTTGACATCCATCCCAGTAATCTGGGCATGCGTCGTCTGGACACGCTTTTTCGGTAACTCTACTGATGTCGGAACCACTCGCTAGCGTGATGGAGTAATCCATCGCCGCGAATTTCCACACGCGGGCGTTGTCGCCAACCTGCTGGCCTTCCGGTAGGATATCCTCAACCAGAAGCCATCGCTGGTTGATGTCGGTTTCGGAAACGATGACGGGTTTATGACAGCCGTTGACGGGCGTTACCCTAAACTTGACATCTTCGCCCTTGTACCGTTCTTCGCATTCTCCCGCATACAAACCAAGGTCAATATTTCCGCGCGTAATATCTGTAAAGTATAAAAAGTTGCCATCGCCGACACGAGCGAGCGTGTGGGTCGTCTTGACACACGCCTGCTGTCCTCCTTCGAAATGATAGCCATTGGGTGACGTCGCGTCTTGAGGCTGACTTCCGGCGTAGCAAATGGTGTGTCCTTCATAAAAGGCTTCAATTCTGAATGTCTTTCCACGCGTCAAAGCCATCTCGAACGAGCCATCTTCTTCAGTCAAGTATACATCTGGCTCGCCGTCTTCTTCCACGTCGTAAACACGAATCATGGCTTCAAACAATCCACAGTTTGGACTGCCGCTCGTGAGTTGCTGTGGGAAAAGAATAGCGCCTTTGACCACAGCGGCGGTGTCATCTGTAAATGTTTTTTCTCCAATGCGCTTGTGTTCAAGTTGGAGTCGATTTACTTCTATACGCGCAAAGTTTGAGAAAGAATTCCCGAGATCGTTATCCACCACGTGAATTTCATCCTCCTTGGATGGACCCGAAGAAGCATTTTCAGGCTTTGGAATTTTGTCAAACACGTGTACAATATCCGGCAGCCATAAATCTGAACTGATGGCAAAATTGGAGTGCATGGTGCCGAGCAATTTGGTGACATTCTCACTGGTACTCTGCTTTCGCCGCGCCGAATCGAGGTCAAGAAGCCATTGCTTCCTAGCCATGGATGAGAGCACCATGGGCATGGCGAGCGTGTCCTCTTCTCCGCCGAGCACAACCATGTCTTCTCGGTGAGAGCAGTCGACGTGAGTAGTCGGCTCCATGTCTCGTTTTACTAGAGCCTCGTAATAATTTCGCCACTCAGATGTATTGTACGGCACAGTTTTATTGTGTCGAAGTAGAATCGCATTCTCACAACTCGCCGCGCAGCTCTTGAACAT
>Ga0222716_10001238_pt1 | contig 21614 bp, 15 predicted proteins | sample C33_13DmetaG_FD_165044 | JGI IMG/M metagenome (GOLD analysis project Ga0222716, IMG submission 165044) | Estuarine water microbial communities from San Francisco Bay, California, United States - C33_13D | ecosystem: Environmental > Aquatic > Marine > Unclassified | place: USA: California... | reverse complement strand
ATCGGTACTTATGCACTTGAAGTTCAAAACCCTGCTTCAGCAGCCAACATGTACAACACAGCATTGGGTTATGGTTCAGGTCAATCAGTAACCACAGGCTCAGGCAACACATTCGTGGGTGGTCTTGCGGGCGATTCTACTATTGATAGTGTCAATAACACAGCAGTGGGCTATCTATCGCTTGGTGCAGATTCAGGAGGGGATAACACTGCTTTTGGAGTTTATGCTCTTCATGCAGCAACAGGTGCAGATAATACAGCAGTAGGGTCAGTTTCAGGTTACGAAGTTACATCAGGTTCCAACAACACATTTCTTGGTCATGATGCAGGACGAACAGGAAGCCCCGGAGGTGCAGCTACAACAGGTAGTGATTCAATTTACCTAGGCGACGAAAACATAGGTGATGCTTATATCCAAGTAGATTGGACTGTAGCCTCTGATGCAAGAGACAAAACAGACTTCACTGCCCTAGACCTTGGTTTAGACTTTGTTAAAGACCTACAGCCTGTAACCTACAAGTGGGACAAGCGTTCTAAGTACGGGGACAAGTCTGCTGAAGACTATGACCTTAATGCACAGACTCCAGACGGCACTCACAAAGAAGATTGGCTAGACATTGGCTTTAAAGCTCAAGAAGTAGAAGCCCTTGAAATTGCCGCAGGTTACAACAAAGACAACAAGACCAACCTAGTCTCTAGCCATTCAGGTGACGGCAAGCAGATGGGTCTACAGTACAGCAAGTTTGTACCCATCCTAGTCAAAGCAATCCAAGAGCAACAAGCTCTGATTGAATCATTAACAGCAAGAATCACAACCTTAGAAGGATAAACAACTATGAGCGAAGATAGAACAGCAGAAGAATGTGCAGCAGACTTCACAGCAATGGGTCACAGCATTAGTCTAATTACAGACGTAATCGCAGGAGACGCTATGGCAGATGAAGAAGCCGCAGACCGCCAAGACTGTGTTGACCGAAATGTCGCGCACCTTGAAATCATGAAAGCTAAAGATGATTGGGGTAGCGAAAGTTTTACCGCGACTGACGCAGCGATTAGCGCCGGAAAAGGATACACAGCATCATGAGCGAAGAAACAGTAGTACGAACAGCAGCAGAAAAAGCACAAATGTACAGCGCAATGCTAGGCAGCGTTAGCGTTATCATCAATGCTTTAGACGCAGCCAATGACTTCTGCAACGACATGACAGACGAAGAACTTAAAGAGCGCGTCATGCGTAGCGCCGGTTATCTGTCAGCAGGCGTAGCAATGGACGATTGGGGCGATGAAGATATGTCTACAATTAATGCTGCTATTAAAGCCGCAGAAGCTGCTTAACATTTTTAATTAACCCACTAGAAAGGAGACTTATAATGGCAAAAAACGAAAATAAAACCATTACTGTCAATGAAGTAGAACACAACATTGAAGACCTGACCGAGCAACAACTTGCGATGGTTAACCACATTGCTGATTTAGACAAGAAACTAGGAAACCTAGTTTTTAACATGGATCAGCTAAAAGTAGGCCGCGAGGCTTTTGTAAACATGCTTACGGCATCTCTTACTGAACCGGAGAATGTCGAAGAAGCTGATGTAGTGAACGGATGATATGCCCTTACAAAAGTTACAGTTTAGACCCGGAGTAAACAGAGAGACCACTTCTTATACAAACGAAGGTGGTTGGTTTGACTGTGACAAGGTAAGGTTTCGTTTCGGCACCCCCGAAAAAATCGGGGGTTGGGAAAAATACTCAGGCAAAAGTTTTTTAGGCACGTGCCGAGCAATAAAGCCTTTTGTTGCACTAGACGGCGCAAGCTATTTAGGTCTTGGCACACATTTAAAATATTACATCAACGAAGGGGGTGCCTACAATGACATTACCCCTATTCGTTCGACCACTTCGGCGGGTGATGTAACTTTCGCCGCAACTAACGGATCGTCTACGCTTACTGTTTCAGACACAAACCACGGCGCTAACGAAAACGATTTCGTTACGTTTAGTGGCGCGGCAACGCTAGGCGGTGTTGTTACAGCCGCTGTTTTAAACCAAGAATATCAAATAACTAGAATTGTAAACGCTAATTCATATGAACTCGTTGCTAGGGCCGTTGCTACCGTTAACGACATTACCGTTGACGGTACTTACACGCCTACGCCCGTTGTAGCTAACGCGTCTGATTCAGGAAACGGCGGCGGGTCTATCGTAGGAACGTATCAAATTCAAAGCGGGCTAGACACCACTGTTGCGGGAAACGGTTGGGGCGCAAGCACGTGGTCCCGAGGAACATGGGGTTCCGGAGCAAACCTTACCGCGGTTGGTGACATTCTCCGTATCTGGAGCCACGACAATTTTGGTGAAGACTTAATCATTAACGTCCGTAACGGCGGTATTTATTACTGGGACAAATCTACCAGTTCCGCACCTTTTGCACCCGCAGTATCCTTGTCGGACCTAGCCGGTGCTGATGCCACTACGCCCACTATTGCTAAACAGGTGATGATTTCAGATCGAGACCGACACGTGCTAGTGTTCGGATGTGATGCGCAAGATAACATTGGCGTACAAGACCCGCTACTTATTCGTTTTTCGGATCAAGAAAACCCTTTAGTTTGGTCAGCACAAGCCACTAACACGGCAGGTGATCTCCGTATCGGTACGGGCTCTGAGATAATCACGGCTCTTGAAACACGGCAGCAAATATTAGTATTTACAGATAAATCGTTACACGCCATGCAGTACTTGGGACCGCCCTTTACGTTTGGTATTTCAATGATTTCCGAAAACATTACAATTGCTAGTCCTTTAGCGGCTGTCGCCGTAGATGACATGGTCATGTGGATGGGTGAAGAGGAGTTTTACCTGTATACGGGTCAAGTACAAAAGTTGCCGTGTTCAGTACGCGCTTACGTGTTTAATGATTTCAATCAATCACAATCAGAAAAAGTAACAGCCGCCATTAATTCTTCTTATTCGGAGGTTTGGTGGTACTACCCTTCATCGGGTTCAGATAACATCGACAAATACGTTGTGTACAACTATCAAGAACAGGTGTGGTATTACGGCAATTTATCGCGCACCGCGTGGATTGACCGCGGTATTCAAGATTTCCCCATTGCCGCCAGTTTAGACGGATACCTTTATTATCATGAGTTTGGTCAAGATGACGGCAGTGTTAATCCACCTGCGGCTATTAGCTCTTATATAGAAAGTAGTCAAATGTCCATGGGTGCCGGAGATAACTTTGTCTTGTTGAGCAAATTAATACCAGACGTAACTTTCGAGGGTTCTAGCTCCCCTTCGCCAAACGTTGATTTTACGCTTGAAACAAGACGTTTTCCGGGCACAGATTACGCGCAAACGGTTAGTAGTAATGTGATTCGTACTTCGACAGTGCCTGTAGAGCAATTTACCGATCAAGTAAGACTTCGGTTGAGGGGACGTTCGTTTGCGTTAAAGATAGAATCAGATAATACGGGTGTAGAGTGGAGACTAGGTACACCGCGTGTTGAATTAAGACCGGATGGCCGTAGATGAGTAGAGGTTTAGTACAACCCTTATTTCCGAATGCGCCGTCTGACTACAATTCGGAATACATGGCCGAAGTTGTTCGTGCTTTTTCTGTGTTTTTGCAACAAGTTAATAACCCCGGTCCATGGCAAGCTTCGGCTTTGACGTTGCCTAACCTACAGACCGACAACTATAACCTTCCTCTGGGTGGTGTTTTTCAGTATGGCGATGAGTTACGAATAACGGTAGCCAATAAGCCTTATCTTAGGGGATCACAAGCCGCAGGGACCGTGGGTAGCGTTACGGTAACAACATCATGAGTGACGGAACAATTATTACCATGCCTGACGGCAGTAGGTGGAAACCCGCAACTAGCCGAGACGTAGTACATTGCGTCACGTGTGGTAATGCGGTTGATACGCCAGAAGAGATAGCTTCTTACCCCGCGGGCAACTGTCCTCAGTGCGGCTCGACATGGACGGGAGAAGAGAACCGAAGTACAATAATACAAGTAACCATGCCTGAAAGCATTACAGGTGGAGCGGGATAATGGCCAAAGCAGCGTTAAAAGATGAAAAGCTAGAAGTCGAGGAAGTCGAGGAAGTCGAGGAAGTCGAGGAAGTCGAGGAATCCAAAGAACTTGAGGAATCCAAAGAACTTGAGGAGCTAGAAGTCCCTTCCGGCGGTATTGGCGATTTTGCCTTGGAAGATGATGAGCTTGATGAGGTTTATTCCGAAAAAGCCGAAGACTACGGTACAGAAGGCATAGCGCAATTTCCGGCGTTGGCCGAGCGCATGGCCAAGTATGGTCGAAACGAAGACAATATGCTTGCCCACGTTGCAGAGGGTGAATTAGTCATCCCGGCACAATTCCTCGAAGACGAGGTAATGAAGCAACGTATTTACGATATTCTTACAGAAGCGGGGGTTGAAAACCCTGAAGCTTATGTTGTTGGCGCCGACGCTAACGATCTTAACCCTACCACAGGTTTACCTGAATTCTTTTTGAAAAAGCTATTTAAGGGCATTAAAAAAGTTCTTAAAGGCGTTGTTAAGGTTATTAAGAAAATAGCTCCAATTGTCTTGCCTATCGTATTAGCGATGACGCCTCTCGGGCCAATTTATGGCGCCGCAATGGGTTCGGGTATTGGAACACTTCTAAACGGCGGTAGTATAAAAGACGCGTTAAAGTCTGCGCTTATATCTGGCGCGATCGGTGGTGTAACCGCGGGATTCACAGGCCCCGGTAACGGCAGCTTTATGAGTAAGGTTGGCGACGCCGCTTCGAACTTTGGAGACCGTGTTGGTCAAACACTGTCGGGTGCCGGTTCTACCTTCACAGGTGGTGGCTTTGGTGGAGAAGGCAACTTATTTAGTAAATTTGACCCGATGGCTACTGCACGAATTGATAACTTAGCAGACAGCATGTATACCGGTTCTGTTGTAGAAACGGGCGCAGAAGCTGCTGTTAAGCAAGGCGCAGAAACTGCTGTGAAAACGGGCGCAGAAACTGCTGTGAAAACGGGCGCAGAAACTGCCGCTGTTGCAAAACCACCGGGCTTTATGGAAAGCTTACAAGGCGCCGTAACTCCCGGCGATGAGGTTGGCTTCTTTGAAGGCATGAAAGATGCGTTTATGCCTAGCTCGGGGGAGGTAAGCGCAACCGCCGGTAATTCAGCGTACACCGAAGCTTACAACAACGCTTTGACTCTTCCCGGAATGGACCAAGCGGGCGCTCAAGCAGCAGGTACAGCCGCACAATCGGCTGCAATTGATGCCGCAACTAAAGCCGCGGTCCCCGGACTTCTTAGAAAATTTGGACCAACAGCATTAGCCGGAACGGCTATCGCAGGTGGAGCGGGCTTCTTTGATGTCCCTGAAACGGAACGCGCTAATTTCTTGGATTACAACGACGACGGTACGGTTACCACGGGTAGAGACTTGATCGACGCTGATCCCGGTAAATTCTTAGTTAAAGACTTGGGTTCAATACGCTTGAACGAAGAAACAGGCGAATACGAACCTTTTGGTAGCAGCACGATGCTTGACGATGAAGATTTGACGGGTTATGCCCCACCACAACAAGCTGTTGCTTTTAACACGCCAATTGACCAACAAAATTACTTGAGGTCTAGTACCCCCGGCGGGCCTTTTGCCCGTCCTTATGTGACGGAAGAATACCAAGGTGCCGCGGACGGCGGACCGATCTTCCCACGTCGCACGGGCGGTATAGCACCCACCGAAGGTACAAAAGGCGAAGATAGCGTTCGAGCTATGTTAATGCCCGGTGAGTTTGTGATGACTACCGACGCGGTACGTGGCCTTGGCGACGGAAACCTTAATAATGGAATCAAGAACATGTATTCAGTAATGCGTAATCTTGAAAGCCGCGGGAGGGCGACAGCGTAATGGCTGAACAATCCACACAGATAGTACGTGAAGCACCGGAGATAGAAGCTTATAAGCTAGGCCTTTTGCAATCGGCCAAAGCTCTTGCTGACAAAGGACAAGCTATTCCGCCCTACATGGTTGCGGAAATGTCTGGCCTTCAGATTAAGGCAACCGAACTCGCGGAAGCCGGAATTGGTGGATATCAACCTTATTTAGACGAAGCCGGTTATACCCTTGGCGATGCACAAACCGCTATGGGCGGCGTCATGGACGCAGCACAACCGTTTCAAACGGAAGCGGCAGACTTTATGCGTACCGGCGCCGCTAACGTCCCCGGACAAGTTGAAGCCGCGCAGCAAGGTATTGCAGGTGCTATTGACGCGGGAGGCGCGGCAACGACTGCTGCGCAAACAGCTCTAGATACAGCCGCAACCGGCGCACGGACGGCGGCGGCGGGTGGTCAAACAGCTCTAGGCGCTGCGGCGGATAACATACCCGGCGTAATTACAGATACTCAAGCTGCTAACACCGCAGCAAATACCGTTGCGCAACAAGCTGTTGCCGATGCGCGGTACTCTGGTCGAGAAACAGAGCAAAAACGTCGTTTAGCTACGTCAGATGCCGCGTCAAGATCGTTAGCCGAAAGTGTTGGTCAAGGCAGTATTGCTCAGGCGGACCAAGCGCAAGCAGGACTAGATGATGCAACATTAGCGGCACAACAAGCCGCTGCCGCAGGACAGACAGGACTAGATGCTGCAACATTAGCAGGCCAACAAGCCGCTGCCACAGGACAAGCGGGTTTAAGTGCCGCGGCACAAGAAGCTCTGAACGCTAGGGCGCTTGCTGCACAAAGTGGGCAGGGCTTAGGCACTGTAGCCGAAAACGCTAGACAACAAGCTTTAACCGGACAAACTGATTTAGGCGCTGCTGCCGGAACTGCGCAAGGACAAGCTCTTGCCGCGGGAACCGGAGCGCAGGCCGCGGCTCAACGGGCCGGTACAGATACCGCCGCCGCTATTGCAGGCGCACGTCAAGCTGTTACCGGTGCGGGTGCAGGTCTTACACAGGCCGGTATTGGTGGTTTACAAGCAGCACAAGAAGCCGGTACTGCAACAAATGCGGCCATTCAAGCTGCCCGAGCCCAAGCGGCGGGTGGACAACAAGCTCTTGGCGCAGCCGGATTAGCCGGTGCGGATGCTGCGGCTGAAGCCGGATTAGGTGCAAGATTAGGTGCTGCGGGAACCGCACAAGGTTTAGGTGGTGTATCTGACGCAGCACGGGCCGCGGCTCAACAAACAGGTGCAGGTGTTGCGGGTGCTACTGATGCAGCACGGCTCGCGGCGCAACAAGCTAGTCAGGGTTTAAGCGGCGTAAGTGACGCTGCACGGACCGCGGCAGGAGAATCAGCGGCAGGAGGAATTGGAGCTTATGAAAGAGCTATTGGCGGAATTGATGACGTTGCGCAAGCAGCTAGAAACGTTGCAGGTCAAGCTAGAGCAGGTGGACAAACCGCGGCGCAACAAGCAGCGCAACAAACCCAGACGGCAATTTCCGGCGCTAGAGGAATCACTTCTGACGCCGCACAAGCCTTACAGCAGGCAGGTGCATTAGGGACAGAGACGGCTCAATCGGGTATTGCAGGACTAGCGGGTACTACGGGTAGTTATGACCCTAGCTCCGCGGGTTCGTTTATGAATCAGTACGAAGATGCTGCGGTTCAGCAAGCTTTAGCGGATATTCAACGTGCGGGTAACATACAACAGCAACAGGTTGGCGCTCAAGCGGTAGGTGCGGGTGCCTTTGGCGGATCACGTCAAGCCGTAGCTGAACAAGAATTGCAAAGAAACGTCCTAGAACAACAGGGACGTACTGCGGCGGGTATGCGTCAGGCAGGTTTTGAAAGTGCGTCACAACGAGCGCAACAAGCTTTTGAAGCGCAACAAGCCAGAGCGCAACAAGCGGCACAACTTACAGGTTCTCTTGGCGCCCAAGGTTCTCAAGCGGGCATGGCCGCGGCACAAGCCGCAGGTACACTAGGCTTATCCGCAGAAGAACTTGCGGCACGTACTGCACAGCAACAAGGTCAGTTAGGACTATCCGCCGAGCAATTAGCAGCTACAACAGGCATGAGTGCCGAGCAATTAGCGCAACAGGGTCTAACACAAGGCGGTCAGTTAGGTGTGTCTGCTTTTGGGCAGGCCGGACAACTAGAACAAGGTGCAAACCAACTAGCGTCCTCAAACTTGGCGCAAGCAGGTCAGCTTGGTTTGTCTGCCGAGCAGATGGCGCAACAAGGCGCGTTAAACGCCGGACAACAAGCACTGTCCGCGGAACAGCTTGCTGCTTCAAACTTGGCTCAATCGGGTCAGTTAGGGCAATCTGCCGAGCAATTAGCCGGACAGCTTGGTATGTCTTCTGCACAATTGCAGGGACAACTAGCGGGTCAGGCGGCTCAAATGGGTATCAGCACGGAACAATTAGCCGGACAGTTGATTAACCAACAAGCTCAAACAGGTATGTCCGCTAATCAGTTGTTAGCTCAAACAGCGCAAAATGCCGGTCAGTTAGGACTTTCTGCGGAACAATTAGCAGCGACCACGGCGCAGCAACAGGCTCAGACAGGTATATCGGCAGAACAATTAGCCGGTCAGCTTGGTATCAGCGCGTCACAGCTAGAAGGCCAGTTGGCCGGACAAGCAGCGCAGATGGGTATTTCCGCCGAACAACTTGCGGGGCAGTTGATCAATCAGCAGGCTCAGACAGGTATGTCAGCAGAGCAGCTTGTTTCTCAGTCGGGATTAGCTGCGGCACAGCAGGGCGCTCAACTTGGAATGCAGGCGGCTCAACTAGGTCAATCCGGTGCGCAACAAGGCGCTCAAATGGGGTTAACCGCGGCACAAATGGGACAACAAGGCGCACAGCAGGGCGGTCAGATGGGTCTAGCCGCTCTGAATCAGGCCGGTCAGTTGGGATTATCTGCCGAGCAGATGGCGTCAGCCAATGCAAACGCTTTGGCTACAACGGGTATGAATCTACAGCAGCTTGCGGCAAACACCGGGCTAAGTAGCGCCCAGTTAGTTGGTCAATTAGGACAGCAAACCGGCGCGTTGGCCATGCAAGGCGTAAACCAACAGGCGGACATCGCCTCACGGGCCGCGCAGATGGGTATATCTGCGGAACAATTGGCCGGTCAGTTAGCCGGTCAGTCTGGTCAGCTTGGTCAAGGCCAAGCCCAAATGGCCATGCAAGGTTCACAAGCCGGTGGCGCTCTTGGTCTACAAGGCTCCGAGCTACAAGGCCGTATGGGCGAAGGTATTGCAGGTCTTGGAACAAGTTACGGTCAGCTTGCCTTACAACAGGGGCAAGGCCTAAGTGAATTGGGCTTGCGTCAAGGCGCTCTTGGTGAGTTACAGCAAAATATGGGTCAGAAAGAAGCGGGCTTCGTTTTCGATGTCGGCAAGCAGCAGCAAGCACAAGATCAAGCAGTTCTGGAAGCAACACGTAAAACGCAGGTTGAACAGCAGTATGAGCCTTATCAGCGTGTAGGGTTCTTATCAGACATATACAAGGGTGCCCCATCTAGCCAGATGGCCGTCTCACAACAATCAGGTGGTGGCGTATCACCCGCTCAGTCTATACTAGGCTTGGGCGTAGCAGGCTTGTCGGCAGCGGCAGGCGCAGCAAAAGCGGGGTTATTTTAATGAATAGAGAAGTAATGGGTCGGCAAATGTTTGCTAATGGCGGCGCAGCAATGCCCGCGGCTCCCGGACCACAAGTAACGGCTCCCGGTTTGCCTCCGGTTGATCCGAATTCGGTGGATATTAATCAGGCTGCGCAAGGCGCAATGCAGCAGGGTATTGACCCTGCAATGATGGAAGGCATGTTGACCCAATATGCGGGACAACTGGACAACTTAGAAAATGCGCAGGATTACGAAACCGTGATTAACGGTATTCGCGGCGACAGCGCACCTATTGAGCAACGATATCAAGAACTGTCGCAGGTGGTAGGTCCCGAAGACTCACAAGCGACACCTGAATCGGTGTTAACGCTACTTCAGCCTGTAATGCAGATGGCCGAGGTAGATCAAGGTATTGGCGGATTAGCTGCTCAAGAGATGAATGCTCCGATAGAAGGTGCGATGGCCGAAGGGATTATGTCTACGGTTAATATGGGCGCTCCCGAAGCGCCAATGCAAGGCCCCGGAGGTCCTGCTCCTGTAAATTTTAATCAAGGCGGGCCTGTGGCATATATGCGAGCGGGAGGCGACCCCCGCCTTGGAGAAATATATCAAGATAAACAATCAGTATATGGCGACATCCTCGGTATGGCGGATCAAGACGCTGAGTTTGCTGACCAACAAAATATGACAAAAGCTCAAATGCTTTTTGATGTAGCACAAGGTGCTTTAGGGTTTGCTACAGCGGGTGACCGCAACATGAGTCCTGCCGAAAGGTTGGCGGAGTCTTTTCAGCCGGTACTTGGCAACATCAGTGCCCGTGCCGGTGAATTGCAGAAGTTTAAACAAGGTCAAAAGAAAGAGAAAAGAGCTTTGAACCTGTCTGCGTTGGGCGCTGCTGAGAATCAGTTAGCGTTCGAACTTAAAGTAGACGCTGATAATGCCGCTATGGCCGCAGAACAGAAATGGAAGTCTAACGAAAGCGCCTTAGATAGAGCGCAAGACATGCTTAAATTGGACAAGACTTTTGCATTTAACCAACAAGAAAACGAATCTAATCAAAACTTCCAAATGCGGTTGGCTGATCGAAAGATTGAAGCACAAGATTTACTGCAAAGACTGCAAGGCTCACAAAGTCAAGCTGACATTACACTACGTGGTCAATTGCAACAGGAATTGTCTCAGATCAACAACACTTTCCAACGCACAATGCAAAACGACCGGTTTGACTTTACAACGGCAGAACGTTTAGACACGCAAGGTTATCAAGACTCTGTTAGAGAGCAGCAATTTGCTAACCAACGTGCCATTATTGCACTTGAGTTTGACAATACCAAAGAAGGTATCAATCTTCGAAACATGCTTGAGCAGGAAAACATGCGTCTTGGTAGTGAATTGAAAATTGGTGAAAGTCAGATCAATTTTGAGAACACACTTGAGCGCGACGGCCTCTTGCATATCAATGATATTTCCAAAATGGACCGTGGTCACGAGCAAAACGTTGCTCTTACCAGTCATCGTGGTGCTATTGAACGTGAAAACCAAGATCATCAGAACGTGTTTACAGCGGCGGAAAACGCGCTTTCACGTGTCGAAAAAGAAAAACTGCAACTTAATGACCAAACTTTCCGCAAACTTATGCAAGAAGAAATGCAAGAGTTTACTTCGGAACAATCAGAAATTGACAGAGCAATTTCTAAGACAAACCGTGCGTTTGACGAGGCTCTCGCAACACGCGGCGCGGATCAGAAAGATACTCAGCTCGATATTACTGAAAGAGCGCAAGCTCTGGACGAAGCTTACAAGCTAGGCATGTTGAGCATTGAGCGACTTGTAGCTAACGCAACAAAAGTTGGTAGTAAGTCTAAAACAGACGAATTGACTTATCTAACTAACCCAGAGCGCATGTCTCAGTATGCTACCGGTGACTTAGGCGACGAAACAGCACTGTATGAGCAAGCTATACTGGACTACACCTCCGCTAAAGATGTGTGGGACCCTGCTGTAGGTAAATACGTTAAAGGCTCTTCCGGTAAATTAGCTCCGGCTATTTTGGAAAATATCCGACAAGGGAACCCGGAGTTGTTTACGCAAATAACAGGTACTCAACTTACTGATGCCGGTGGCGACTTACCAGAGGCACCGCTTACTTTGATGAATGCAGCCTCTGAGATTATGAACCCCGACGGCACTGTAAACAGAGATTCGGAGGTGTGGCAAAGCACTCCCTCTGCCTTGTTTGATCCGAAGGCAAATTATCGAGAAGTTGTGGGTATATCAAGAGTTGTGCCGTCTGTTGGCAAAATTATTAGTGAGGGCTCTGCTGAATTGTTTGGAGGTGACGCGACCCCTAGAGCAAAAAGTATCGCGAGGGCCCAGACTAGCTTAGAGGCGTTGGCAAATGATTTGCTGCAATACAATACCTCTGGTGACCAAGGCGGTCGAATACTTAAATTTGTTCAAGAACTACTGGAAAAAGAAACAAAGAATATTCGTCCGGGCGGACTTTTAAACAAGACGGATGCCGACGCGCAAGCCTCACTTGAAACTATAGCCGCTTCGTTAGAGCGGTCGCTTATGCAAGGTGCCGCCGTTATTCCAGAATATGGTGGTAACACCGGCGAATATACCGAAAAACAAATTACGCAAATGCGACAAGAAATGAACCGCATAAAAGTACTTTACAACGACGTATTAGCTTTTCAAAAAGGATTTGAGTTCGAGCCCATTGTTAGAAGCGGCGAAACCGAAAACGATCAAAGCACCGATAACGTTCGTAATCAAATAATACTGATGCGTAAACAAAATAAGGAGGGCGAATAATGTCTGACGAAGCCTTAGTTAAGTTAACCGCTCCTCAGTTTAAAAACCTGATGCAAACGCAAGGTTTAGATCAAACCGTGCAAGGAGTGTTATCTATAGCTAACGAAGAGTTAGAGCTAGACGCACCTTTAACCATGGAAAGTTTAGGTAACGGCACACACCCTATTTTAGACAAGTTAGACCGTTACAAAGGTATTGCTCCAGAACAACGAAATATTACGCCTGAAGAAGTACTGACCATTTTTACTAACGTCGATGACCACGGTAAATATGATCCAGAAAAAGGTGAGTCTTCAGGACTCAAAGCAGCCGGATACTCCGCAGCACGATTTATTCCAGAAACCGTTGGCGGCGGATTAGGTTTTAAAGCCGGACTTGCCGCCGCAACACCTATTGCTGCTGCAATTCCTCCGTTAGGTTTGCCGGGTTTAGCGGCAAAAGGCATTGTTTACGGTGTTGGGGGTATTGGTGGCGCTATTCTAGGTACGCTTGGCGCAGGACAAGCGGAAGATGCCCTTATTGGTGAAAAAGCTCCCGTAATACCTTCCTTACAGCCTGCGGCTAATTTTGGTGAAACAGGCATGTTTGCTTTGTCCATGTTGGCATCGCCTTGGAAACTAGCAACCGGTATACCTAAAGCCAAAACAGGCGCCCTTGAATTTTTAGAAAATTTCAAACAGGTGTCGAACGGTAAGTTTACCGACATAGCTGACGAGGCTTTTCAGCTTGCCGCAAGAAACGCCGGTTTAAGCGAAAAAGCAACAGCAAAATTATTTGAAAACGCTTCAAAGGCCCGAGCAACCGCCTCTGAAAGCGGTCCTATGTTTGGTGGCGCTTTAGGGGTGAACATAGGCATTGCGAAGTTCAACCCGGCAGGTTACGCTTTTGACCCAAGAAAAGGTCCGGTAGGCTCTAGAATAGTAGGCGGTATTGAGAGCGGTATTGACCGCTCAATGAAATTTGCTAGAGAAAACCCTAAAAAGTTTTTAGGCGCAGAGGGCCTTTCAAGTGTTGGTGCGGGCACGGGGGCTTATTTGGCTCAAGATTTAGCACCGTATGACGACAGCACTCGTTTGGGATATGAGCTTTTAGGGTCACTAGTGATACCTATTCCGGCGCAACTTGCTTTAGATTCTGCACCAGACGCGGCAAGAGGTTTGTTTAGAACTCTGCGAACGTTTTATGGAAACGCGACCGACGAAACAAAAGACGGGATATTAACCGAGTCTTTGAAAAAAGACAGCGCAGATAGAATTTTACAAGCTATACAAAAATCCGAAGAATACGCTGTAAAGAAAAGTGCCGAAACAGGTGAAGACGTAATGGCTGATGAAAGATTAACAGCCTTTATTGAAGCACTTGGCAAAGAAGCCGAAGTGGTTAGAAAGGACGCAGACGGAAACGATATAAACCTCACTGTTGCGGATTTAGCAAAAGTTTCAGGTTTAGATTTTTCGCCTACACTACAAACCATTCAAAACGAATTAGCTAAAACCAGTACAGACTTGGCGGCAGCTACGGGAAGGGGTAGAGAAGAACTCCAAGCAGGTGCTGTTGCCGCGATTCGAGCTTTGGCGGCTACAGGTGACCCCCTTGCTTTGGCTCATGCGGCACGTGTTCAACAAGGTTTGTACGAACAAAACATTATGGACGGCGTAGATTCCTCCGTAACCAAGTTAATGGAATCGGCATCCAAGGTGGTTGGCGGAGACGTGACAGGTGCGTCAGAACGCGTTGATTTATCGCAAAAGCTGTATGACGTGTTAAAGAACCAGATTGACCTTAGTAAGGTAAGAGAGGGCAGACTTTGGAAAGAAGTGGGGAGTTATCCACTTACGCAGTTTTACGCTAAAAATGGCCTTGAGATACAGCAACCTAACGTTTTGCAGTTGTTGGATCGTCCCTCAAGAGAAGGCGGGCTTAATTTTGCATCAAAAGGTCAGCAAGGCGATCTTAGCTCTGCTTTATCGGGTTACCAAAAAGACATTGATGACTTGCGTGATTACTTCCAAAACGGAACCGGACGTAATCCCGCTACTGCACAAAAGTTTTTTGAAATGCGTTCAGGGTTACTCGCTCGTGCGTCAACTTTTAGAAAAAACGGCGATCCTATTAATGCGGGTAAACTGGACAAAATCAACGACGCTTTACTAAGGGATTTGACCGGACAAAAAGACGGAGCCTCCGATGCGTACAATGCGGCTCGCGCATATACCTTTGCTAAAAACAATGTGTTTACACGTAGTTTTTTAAGCGATCTAACGGCAACAGACCGAAACAGGGGTCTGGTTTTAGACCCACAAAACCTGCTTGATGTGGCCTTCCGTGGTGGCAATCTAAGCACGGCTAAACGTTTTGAACAGATAAAAGCAGCCGGTCGTTTCCTAGTGGATGAAGGCGGGATAAGTGAAGCTGAAGCACAAATAATGACAGCGGATGAGCTGATGAGCGCCGCATTGCGTGATTCCTTACGCAAAGTGATGGATAAGAAATCTAAACCAAATCCCGCTAAACCGGGTGAAATGATTGAAACCTTTGTTGTAAACGCTAACAAGCTAGAAACCTTTAAAAAGCAACCCGGTACTAAAGAATTGTTTGCTTTGATAAACGATCTAGAAGTCGATTTAACCGACGCTCAATCGGCACAAAGAGCTTTCGACAACATGTTAGACGACGTGTCTCTTAACATGAGCCCCACTAAAGCTGAAGAAAGAGGTTTTAGCCCCGAGCAAATTGATCGTTTATACGCTACACGAGCCTTTCAAAGTGTATTGGAGTTTGAAGACCCCGGAAACGCGGTGGCAACAGCACTTGCGTCTCCACGACCCACCATAGCACTTAACAAGCTTTATCAAATGGTCGATGAAGCCAATTACAAAGGTGGTGAATACAAACGTGAACAAGCTTTAGAAGGTTTAAAATCCGCTATTTTCAACAACGCCTTAACTAAAGCAAACAATACCGCAGGATTGCCAAATGGCGACTCCTTCCAGAAATCTATCTTTGGGCAACTGGACGGCGTGAACCCTAATACCAAGTTTTCCATGAAAGACTTTATGATTAATAAAGGACTTGCCACAGAAGCCGAAATGGACGAGGTTCAGAAAGCTGTTAAGACGTTACGTGGTGTAGAAGAAGCCTTTGCTACTAACAACTTTGAAAACGTGTTGTTTAAAAACCCAAGCATGGCCAAATTAATGTACCTCCGTATTGGGGGTGCTACGTTTGGTGCTTTTGGACAACAGCAATTGAAAAAATTATTCAATATGCCGCAGATGAGCGGAGGTCTTATTGCGGAACAAACGGGTTCTGATCTGGCACAACGTGTCTTGCTTCGCGGTCCTGAGACTCAGCGTTTAAAAGTAATGACAGAGATGTTCTCTAACCCTAAGTTGCTTGCAGCAATGATGAAAGAGATTAACGACAAGAAACAACGCGACAATGCCATGTCTGTAATAGAAAAAGCATTTGAACCTTTAGCCCGACAAACGGGAAGACGTATACCGTTAGGAGTACGCCCTGTAACTGAAGAAGAGTACACTTTGCCGGAACAAGAATCTCGGCCTATGAATCTTCCGCAAAATTTGCCCCCAAATAACCCACAAGGGGCCATCAATCCACCTGTTCAGACTCCCACTCCGAACAGTGGACCTGCACTTGGTCCGGTCCAACAACAACCTGCCGCCGTTCAATCGGTATCACAGGGTTCAGGGCCTGTAGATCGGACTAAGTTTGCAGCCTTATTCCCAGAAGACCGAGAACTTCTCGGCATCGGTAGCTTGATGGGACAAGCGTAATGAGTATTTTTGAGGAATACGGTGGTCGGAATAGTTACTTAACTAGCAACGAACAAGACCGGTTAGAAAACCCCGAAAAGTACAATTATGACCAAGCAAGTTACGATGCGTTTGCTGCGCGACTTCAAAAGAAATCAGACTCGCGGGCCGCGGCTGACGCAGCGTCAAGAGATGCTATACGGTTTGGTTACGTGGGCCGCGGAACAGGGTCCACGGTCCCCGCCTTTAGTTTTGGTGGATATAGCGGTCAGACTAGTGGTGGAACATCCGGTATTGCAGGAATGAGCGGTCTTGCCGGAATATTTGGCAGTGGTGAAACTATAGAAACAATTGGCGGAAACCAAGACGGTCCAGAACGTGGACCCGGTGGCGGTGGTCCGGGCCATTCTGAAGGAGACGACGTGGAAAGGCGATCAGAAGGGGGTCATATTTCTTACCCCGTACAACAAATGGAGGCCGGTGGAGTAATTTCATCACCTTACGCAAACCCTATGAAACCCCAAATGGGTACATCGGTCTTGCCTGCACAACAAGGGCAACCCATGTCGGAAATAATCGCGGAACACAGGCAAGGCTCAAGCCCCATGGGTGGTATGGGTGGTATGAGTGGTATAGGCGGAATATTTCAAAATATGCAGCAACATTTTGGTCAGCAAATGACTCAGTTGCAGTCTTCACCTTTAAAGGTTTACGGTAATTATTTAAACCAAACGTATACCGGTCCGGCGCAGCAAAATATGCAGGCGAAAGTGACAGAATTTGTAGACCTTGTAGATCAAGCCGAACGTGCGCATTTTGGCGCCGAAGAAAGTTTTGGTTACGGCAAACAGGACGGTTCAGCACAACCCTTGTTCGGGGGTGATGGGATGATGTCTAACTTCGGTCCGGATTCTATCGGTAACAGTTCGAGTGGGATGATGTCTAACTTCGGTCCCCAATCGGCAGGGGGCGGTATAGCCTCGTTACCCTCGGCTTTCTAATGCTCGCGGAAATCGCTACGGTAGTCTCTCTCGTTAAGGGTTTAAATGATGCAATAGGCACCTTAAAAGAAGCAGGGGGTCACGCCACGGACATATCTTCGGTGATGGGTCGCTACGCCACCGCTAACGAAGCTGTTCAAGATGTTGAAACGAAGCATGTCGGCAAATTGAGCGTGAAAGACAGCATGCAGCTCCAACTCGCCAAAAGACAACTAGCGCACTTCAACCAAACCCTTAAAGACCAGATGTTGATGGCCGGATTAGGTGCGGACTACAAACAAATTATGGACAGAGTCGAAGAGTCTCGGTTAGAACATGAAAAGCAAATAAGGTTAGCCTTGATTCGCAGGCGCAAGAACATTGCTTTTGCTAAACAACTTGGCGTTGCCTTTACAGCAGCGTTTATTGGTTTCGGCGTTATCCTCACTACTATTTTATTAATATTTAAAAAGTGATTGGTCATGGAATTCATGGACGCTATAGGAGTAGTTTGGCCCATTGCGGTAGCTTTCGTTACACTAGTCGTTGTGCTTGCAAAAATGCATGCAGATATTGAGCAAATAAAAGAAAAAATTAAAGTCTTGTTTGAATTATGGAATAAAAAAGATTAACGCAACCAGTCCTGTACGTCCTCTCCCAACACCTGCCCTGCAATATCTATCTTACTACGCAGCGCACCCAGTATTTTTTCGTCAATGGTACCCGGAGACACTAGGTCAATATACGTGACCTTATTGGTCTGACCAATACGGTGCGCACGGTCTTCCGACTGTAGTCTGATTTCCAAGTCATAACTGTTGCTGTAGTAAATGACCGTATTAGCCGCAGTTAACGTAATACCGTAACCACCTGTTTTGGGCTGTCCTACGAAGAACCGCAGAGGGTTGTCGGGGTCTTGAAAATCCTCCACGATTTGTTGGCGCTCATCTTGAGGTGTAGCACCGTAATAGGTTGCGACCGATTCGGGCCCGAACCGGTCGCGCAGAGCATCGGCTACCTGTTGGATGTCGTGTGTATACGTCGCCCAAATGATTGCCTTACCCTGAAGCTCTTCTGTAATATCCAGTAATTCATTCAAACGGTTACTTTTTACCGTCTGTATTTCACCTTCGTCTGGCTGCAAATGTCCGCAGCAAATTTGTTGTAATCTCATGATCTGCGTCAACACACTAGCTGTCGTGGCTAACTCCCCGCTTTCTAACTTAGCGAGCGCAAGTTTCTTCATCTGCACGTAAAGTTTCACTTGTTCGGGGGTGAGCGAAACGTCTCTCCGAATGTACACCTTGGCAGGCAGATCGAGACAATCGACTTTTAAAACTCTGCTGCTGAACCGATCTAACTTTTCAGATAATTCATCTAAACGTCGGTATCCCACAATCTGTTGAAAACTGCGATGACCCATGTTGCGCTTCTGCACGTTGGCGTACCGAGCTTGGAAAGCATAATAGCTGTTGAACCCCAGTGCTTTTTCGGCGAGGAAGTTACATTGGCTAAATAAATCCATGGGGCTTTTTGTGATTGGAGAACCTGTAAGTATACGACGGTACTTAGCCCGAGATTGTAAACTTATGATGTTCCTTGTACGCGCAGCTTTCCTGTTTTTAATAGTAGTCGATTCATCAACAATGACCATGTTATCCGGATTTTGGTACAAAAATGCGGTAGCCGCATCGGTGCCTCGTGCCGAAGAAAACGCTTCTATGTTCATAACAAAGACTTTAAGTTTAGCTTCACGATCCACAATAAAATCTTTTAATTCTGATTCAAAACGCTGTGTCTTTGCCGGAATCCAACGCATAATGTGTCGTGGAATACGCTCTGGCAAATGTATCGGGACCTCCCCCTTTACCCAGTTGTCATACACACCCTTTGGCGCAATGATTAGCGCGGCTTTTATTTTGTCCGCTTCGTACAACGCACCCATCGTGTCGATAGCTACTTTAGATTTACCGGTGCCCATTTCCATCAATAGCGCATAGAACTTCGCGTCCCACGACTCTTCGAAGCTCGTTCGTTGGTGGTCGTAGGGTTGAGTCTTGTACTCATAATCTTGCATTATTTAACCTATTTTTTTTAAACGCTTGACTTTGGTTTAGTATAAGATAATATCTGTAATTGTCAAGGCCCAGAGAGGTGCCTTTAACCACGAAAGGAGAAACACGTTGAGTGATAACGATCTAGCAAAATTGATGGAGCAAGACTTTGAAGAAACGATTGCTTCATCTGTCGATAAAATTGACCAACAGGGGCTTACTTCGGTAGCTGCGTTGGCCCGAACAATCCGTGATAAAGAAGCTAACATATCTGATCTTGAGCAGACGCTCAAGGAAGAAAAAAAAGCTTTGCTTAAACTCACGGATGAAGAGATGCCTTCTATGCTCGCAGAGATAGGTATGGCGTCTTTTGCACTTGATGACGGTTCGACTGTTGAAGTCAAGCAGACATACGGTGCGTCCATCCTCGTCAGTAAACGTCCAGAGGCTTACGATTGGTTACGCGATCACGGGCACGATGACATTATTAAAAACACGGTCTTGTGTCAGTTTGGTCGTGGAGAGGATGATCAAGCGGGAGCGTTCGCTGCTTTCGCACAAACGCAGGGTTTTATCCCTGAACAAAAAACAGAAGTACACCCCCAGACACTACGAGCGTTCGTCAAAGAACGATGCGAAGCGGGAGAAGAATTCCCGATGGAGCTGTTCGGAGCATGGGTGGGTCAACGCGCAGTAATTAAACGGAGTAAAAAGTAATGCCTAGTAAAAACGTAGCCGAAGAAGGCTCAAAAGAAATAGCGGTATTTAATCCGGCTATGATGGAGCAGGATGCCGGTGCCGGTATGGAAAACATGGGAGCAGAAGATTTAGCTCTTCCCTTCCTTAAAGTATTGTCGGGTAATGATCCGGTATTGGATGAAAACGAGGATGCACGTAAGGGGGATATATACAACACCGTTACGGGTATTCTGCACAAGGGTAAAGAGGGTGTTCGAGTCGTGCCTTGTGCTTATCAGCGTCGGTTTATTCAGTGGACTCCGCGTGGCAGCGGAAGCAACGCGCCTGTGGCTATTTACGAGCCGGGACAAGAACGCCCCAAGACAGAACGTTCGTCCGAAGACAACAAAGAATACGTTGTTGGAGGTGAAGGGGATTACATTGAAGAAACTCATCAGCATTATGTAATACTGTTAGACGGGGAAAACTCTTACGAGACCGCGCTCATCGCTATGAAGTCTACGCAGCTTAAAAAAAGCAGGAAGTGGAATAGCATGATGGCGTCTCGTTCAATGCCGGGTAAAAACGGGCCGTTCACGCCGCCCAGATTTAGTCACATTTATCATTTGAAAACGATTTCTGAGGAAAACGCCAAAGGATCGTGGCACGGATGGGAGATGTCCTGTGAAGGGGTCATTGAGGACGGTGCTTTGTATGCCCGCGCAAAAGGTTTCGCAGAGAGTATTGCGGCAGGCGATGTGGTGGTGAAACATACGGATGACGATGACGACTTGAAAGACGATATACCGTTTTAAAAGCCACACGGCAGGGTGTAAAAAGCCCTGCCGTTTTTATTCGTATGGGGTATATCAATGTCAGTAGATAAATTTATGGCCATATTCGATGGCCTAAAGGAAGCACACGGTTATTTCAAAATAGAAAATACCGGCGCAAACGGTAAAGCCAAGGGTAAGGCCGGCGTTTTGCGCGAACCTCAAACAAAAAAACTTTGGGAAAACCATTTGTCCGGTAAGGGCAGCGGATTGGGTATCATACCAATCAACGAAGACAACATGTGCAAGTGGGGTTGTATCGACGTGGACCAGTATCCACTCGACCACAAGATGCTTGTCGATAAGATAAGGAAACTCAAGTTACCTTTAGTAGTGTGTCGCTCGAAGTCGGGTGGTGCGCATTGCTTTCTATTCTCAACCGAGTGGGTTGCTGCAAAGGACATGCAGAAATCCCTTCAGCACATGTCCTCGGCCCTCGGTTACGGCGAAAGTGAGATATTTCCCAAACAGATTAAGTTGCACCTAGACCGGGGTGACGTAGGAAACTTTCTCAACCTCCCTTATTACGATCACGAGAACGGCTTACGATACGCAATCCTTGACGATGGCACGTCTGCTGAACTTAATGAGTTTATTGCGTTACACAAGCAGTACGCGCAAACACCGGAAGAGGTCGTCAAGCTGCAAGTGATGGACACGGGTGAGACTGATTTAATGAAGGACGGTCCACCTTGTCTACAAATACTTTGCAAGCAGCGCATCAGTGAAGGGGGCCGAAACAACGGTCTATTCAACATAGGCGTGTACCTGCGCAAGGCATACCCGGACAGCTACGAGTCGGAAATTCTACGTTACAACATGGAGTACCTGTCGCCGCCCTTGCCACTACCCGAGGTCAACATCGTTGCGAAGCAGTTAGACCGCAAAGAATAC
>Ga0222716_10001236_pt1 | contig 21621 bp, 35 predicted proteins | sample C33_13DmetaG_FD_165044 | JGI IMG/M metagenome (GOLD analysis project Ga0222716, IMG submission 165044) | Estuarine water microbial communities from San Francisco Bay, California, United States - C33_13D | ecosystem: Environmental > Aquatic > Marine > Unclassified | place: USA: California... | reverse complement strand
TACTGCTATATTACCATTTACTGTTGCAGTTGAAGATGCAAGTTGTAAAACTGCTGTACTGGATTTAACATAAAAACTTAAAGGATTACTTCCACCACTATTAAAGAAAATTTTAGCATATTGTCCATTAGGGTCTTGGTTGTCTCTAAACCATAATCCAGCTAAACTTTCATCATCATTATCAAGGTATAAATATTTTGTACCACCAGTAATTCTAACACTATCACTAAATGTTTTAGTACCACTAAATGTTTGTGTTCCAGATAAGTGTGCAGTATCTGCGTCTAAATATGCACTTGCAATAACACTTCCGTTCCAAGTACCAGCAGTTACTGTTCCAAATGTCATATTAGCATAACCATTTCCGTCAGTTAAAAAGCTAAATGAGTTAGAACTATTTTGTATTCTATCATATCCAGAATAATTACCTATAGTAAATCCACCATTACCAGTTGAAGTAAATCTATTGTTAATATTTAATGAGCCAGTAATAGATGTACTATATCCAAGCGTTATATTGCTAACTGCATTATTTTCCCCGTTAGTTACTATAGTCATTGGATAATTACCAGTATTATTTAATCTAATAGAGTAATTACCACCATCTGCTATCATCCACCATACTGGAGTATTTGTAACACCAGTTTCTTGTAGCTTATATCTTGGAGCTGCGGAAGATAATTGCATATCTGTATTTAGTCTTGCATTGTTTAATGTACCACTTGTAATTAAAGAAGCACTATGATTTGGTACTGAAGTCAAATATCCTTGCCCTGTAACAAAATCGTATATAGCATTCGCAGTACTTACATTATCAAAATCACCGTTAGTAACCGCTGCAGTAGGAAGTCTATCTATATCAAATGCACCAGATGTAATTTTACTTGCTGGTAAACCTGCTATCCTAGCTGCTGCTACTGTACCACTAGTAATTAAATCTCCACTATGATTACCTAAGCTAAATTCAGTACCAGATAAACTCAATCCAGTTCCAGCTGTATACTCAGTACCGCCAATAGCAGTTAAACCAGTAGCTGGAGTAGAACCATCGCCTACAAACAATTCATTAGTATTACTTTTATAAATTAACTCACCAGCTTCTGGAGCTGTAGTTATATTAGAAAGGTTAGTACCTCTTTTTACTTTTAATTTATTTGCCATTTATTTCCTAAAATGTTCCGCCATCAAAAGTAGTATTTGCAAAACCTGCAGTTACTTCCATAGTTCCTGTAACGATCACGTCGTCGTCAAACGCCCAATTAGCAGTAGTTCCATCGTCATCATAAGTAATAGATTTATTGGCTCCGTCTACTGTTATTCCTGCTCCAGTCCACTGAGTATTGCTAGTTGCTCCTTGAGCTATAGTAATATTTTTATCAGCTATGGTAATCGTATCAGAATTTACGGTAGTCGTTGTACCTTCTACTTGTAAATCTCCTGCAATAGTAACTTTTTTAGTAGCACCATCAATAGTCATAGCTGTTTGCACTGAACCTGTATTTACTTTAAATAAGATATCTCCACTTGCAATGCTATTGCGTAATTCTAAAGTATTGTTACTTTCAATATTACCTGCTACGGCATTATTAATTAAAAATTGACCACTATTTGCACTTTTTCTAATCATATCTGAAAAAGAACTACTAGCTCCTTCAAATAAAATATCACTACCAGATAATATTCTTATATCATCATTAACACGTGCTGTTTGATTAAAAGTAACATCCCCTGAAGTGAGTGTCATTATAGTAGTTCCGTTGTCAGATGAAAGAGTATCTACTTCAATGTCATCAATATTTAAACTAGTATTAATATCAATACTACCAGTTGAAGGTATTGTTAAATTTCTAATAGTAGTCATAGGAGCAGAAGAATCTGCTGTAACATTAATCTGAGCATTTTTATTTTCGTCGTATACTATAAAATCTACATCTTGACCTGTTGCACCGTGTGCAGGATTTATTTCAATATTTGATTGTCCTGTAGCGGTAGAAGGTATGTTTGTCATTCTAATTTCAGCATATTTTGTAGAAGATTCAGCTCTACCACTTCTTATAGATAAACCACCTTTTTCTGCTACGTTAGCATTAGCACCTGTATTAGTTTCTACAATTTCTGACCAAGTATTTAACGAAGTGCCCTCAGAAGCTGGAGCAAATATTAATTCAATATCATCCCACAAAGTAAAGTCTGTTCCATTAGCTGTAGACACTACCTTATTATTAGCTTTTTGATGCAATTTACTTGAATCCGAAAAGTCTATATTGGTAGCACTATCTCTACCTACGGTTAAAGCTGAATTAATTATACTACTAACACCAGTTAAATTAGAAGCTAATCTAATAGTGTGAGTATTATCTGTATCACCTGAACCAGTATCTGCTAAAACAAGGTCTACATTGCTAGTAGAACTTGTACTGCTAGTTCCGACACTCAAGTCGGTTAATAATGGTAAATGTGTAGTAATTATATTACTTCCGTCACTATTATGACCTATAAATAATTCTCTACCTGCATTATAATATGCTAATTCACCATACTCCAATGAACTTGGTTTTAATGTTTGGTTGTGCGTTCCGTTTCTTTTAATTTTTAATGTATTGTTACTCATATTTTTCCCCTTTAAACAAATTGGCCACCGTCAATTTCTGTTACTCCTATCCATTTATTTGTATTGTTATCGTATTGTAATAAAGCTTTGTCACTAGGACTACTTATATTAGTATCTGTTAATTCTTCTAATGTATTTACTGTACTAACCTGAGTATCTACATAAGTTTTTGTTGCAATAACACTTGTATCTACAGCAACATCATTTGTATTTACTGTAATACCCGTACCAGCTCCTATATCAAAACTTCTACTTGCAGCAATGTTTCCACCACTATTTGCAGTTAATCCTGCTCCTGCTGTTAAAGTAATATTAGTGTGTGCTACGTGTTTATCACTACTATAATTATTTAAACTATCGTGGTCTATTTCACTATCTACTGTGTTTATAGTAATAGCATTACCACTTCCAGTTGTTGCAACTCCCGTTCCTCCAGATACTGTTAATAATTCACTGTCAAGATCTATTGACAATGCTCCACCCGCATCTGCTTGAAAATCTAAATCTTGTGCAGTTATTTTATTATCTACATAATCTTTTACTGCTGCTGTCGTAGGTAAACTCGTATCATTATCTGAAGAGTTTAATCCTTCGTTTTCTAACACTAAAGCAGTATCTGAAAAATTAGTTGTATCTATTTCAGATAAAGTAGTTTCAGTGCTTACAATAACATCTTCAGTACCATTGTCTATTTTAAAATTATTATTCTCATAAAAGACTATTTTTTTATAGACGTCTTTAATCTTATTTGGACTTGTTAAACTTCCACCCATAATTATCTCCTATGTATTTTTTATTCTATCTTCATAGATTGGTTCATCTACTTTACCATCTGGTAATGGTATATTTGTAAAACTAGGCACATTAGAATCAGGAACCTTTGTATATCCTGGTTCTGCTACTTTACCCAATGGTTGTGGTACCATTATATAAGTTGGTTCATCCACATTTCCATCTGGAGTAGGTATATCTGTAAAAACTGCTAGATCTACCTTACCATCTGGAGTAGGTATATCTGTAAAATTGTTATTAATATCATCATTAAAATGTTGTATCAAATCGCTTAATGATAAATTGTGATCATCAAACGATGTTAACCCAAATTGTCCTACTCTCCAAGTATTAGCCATTAGAAACTATGTTGCACTATTCTTCTTCTACCGCTTATACGGCCTCTATTAGCAAAAGTCTTACCTTCTTTAATTCCTTTTTCAAATTTAGAATCAAAATAAGGTGCCATTTGAATCATATCTGGTTTTGTTTCATATCCCATAGATATTGCCTTGTCTACTAAATATTGATGAAACTGAGTAGGCAATTCACTATCTTCAGACATTAATGTCGTAGTATTCAATGTTGAAGTACCAGAAGAGTCTACTCCAAAATGCAAAGCTTTTTTATGATAAAATAATGTTATAGTGTGAGCAGCTTCTACGCTAGTAAATAGCTCTTTATCAGACTTGCTAGCATCGTATAAAGCAATACCAATAGAATCTCTTTCTACCCAATATACATGCTGTTTTGTTTGTCTAGAATTTAATTTTTCGTAATGTCCCATTATGTTATATCCCTATACTCTGGTCTACCCTGTAAACGTTTAATTGATTTTGTATTACCTTCTTCGTCTTGCATATCTACAGATTTAATTTCTAATATAGAATCTTTTAGTCCATAATAACGTTGATTAGCTACTGTAGTAAACTGAGTAGCTTCATCTAATATTAATGTTCTTGAACAAAATTCATCAGAAGCTTGATTTAATAATTTTATTATTTCTACATTACCAAGATCTGGATGATGCTTTTGTACTTTTTCAATCATTTCCTGTAGCTTCATTTGGTGCTCCTGTTGGTTGCATGTTTACGCTAGAAAACATATTTAAAAATTCTACGAATTGTCTAGACACTTTAAAGTATTGACTTTCGTACCATTGATATTGACCTATATCTGCTTGTAACTCTGTTTGATAATTGCTTAAATAAGTATTTATTTTGCTTAAATACGCACTTGCTAATTCTACATCTTCATTTTCAATATAATCTCCTACAATATCAAACCATTTATTTTGATCTATTCTATCAGCAGGAGTACTTACAAGGCCCGCAGTTAAAGTTGTTAAATTACTAGTACTTCCAGTAGGCTTATCTATTTCATTCATTCTTTTATGCAATACTTGTAAAGCTGCATACAAAACTACGCCTCTAAAATATTCTTGTGGCAATCTACTAATTGATGCAATGTTTAAAGCAGCAATATCTACTGGAGTTATATGTTTTACTACGCCTTTAATTGTAGCAGAAAGTCCTGTAGGTACTATTTTTAATCTATTTTCTTCTAAATAATACTTTGGATCTGTTACAGTCGCAAAATAGATACTATCAGAGTCTAATGCGTCGTTACTAGCTTCGTAGCTTATACGATTGCAACTTCTATATCTACCTCCATCGGAATCTAACCTAGTTACAGAAACAAGATTTATAACATTATCTAAAGGTAATCCAGTATCATCAGTAAGTTCAGTTTCAAGAGTTAACCTTTCTGCTAGTGCAGAATTTTTAGAAATAACTCTTTGTACAAACTTATTTCCTTCGTTTGCATACAATACAGCTTCTGCAGTAATATCTGAAATACTACCTGTTATTGCTTCTATTTCAGTTTGTAAGCTCATAGTTTCATTTTACCTTTTTTTCTTAATACGTCAGCTGCACTCTCTAGTCCAGTTTCTCTATACATTTTCTTTTGCATTCCCATCTCTTTAGCTAAATCTAAGTTTTTAGAGGTATCTCTTAGTTGTTTTAAAGTAGGATTAAACAAACTATTTTTACCTTTTCTTTTACGTAAAGCCAACATGTGCTTGGCTGCTCTAGTAACCATAGTCATTATTTTTCCTTCTTTTTCTTTTTCTTAGATAAAAGAGCAACACCAGCACCTACGCCTAATGCAGCTGCACCACCCATAAGCAATTTACCCATACCTCTACCCGCAGCACTATATTTAGCTACAGAACTAATAACAGTAGGTTTAATTGCATCTGATTTTGATTTATACTTCATATCTCTCTCCTTTTATAAAGGGGGGAATATTACATCCCCCCTTATTATTCAACTTAACTAAAGAACTGCAATACAGTGTGTGTCTCAGGTAATGAAATTTCTAGACCTGCTTCTGTAAGAATCATGTCTTTTCTTCCATCAACGTTTTGATCTTGTACATTAGTGATAATTTGTGTATCTCTTGATACGCCATTACCTACTAATGGTCTGTATGCTACGTTATTTAGATCAACCATAACAGCTGTATTTTCATACGGCCCTCTAAATAGTGGTTCCATTACAAGATTTAAGTTACCATAAATGGTACTAATTCTTGTTACGTTGTGTCCAAATGAACCCTCAACATTTTGAATGTCAAGACCACTACCAACTTGGTTGTTTAACGCCATAGTGTTACCTAAGAACGAAGTACCACCAAGTTTGTTGAAGTATGATATAACTTTTCTAGATGCTAGAACAAGTTTCTCTCCGCTGTTTCCAGACTCTGGTGAGAATACATCTTCCATTGTATCTATAAAAGTATCATAACTTGCATTAGCATAGTCAAGTGTTTTCACTTTACCATACTGTTCTACGAAAGGTACAATACCCCAAGTTCTACGAATAGGACCTGAAGCTGTTGAATCGTCACTACCAATACCAAATAGCATAGCATGCTCAAGATCCATCTTATGTTCCATAAGTTTTTCTTGATACACTCTCATGTATTCGTTTGATAATCCACGATAACGAGTAGCAAGTGCTGTACCAGAGAATAGAGGCACACTAGTCTTAAAGATTTGTGTGTATCCTTCTCTGTTATAGAACTCGTCTCTCCAACCTTCTGGATCTTGCGAACCTTCAGCAAAAGCTGAACCAACTACTTGTGCATCTGCGTCTGCTCTAAAATGTAATTTAGAACCAGATGCTGGTGTAATTTGTCCTGCGTTTGTTGCTGTAGCTCCATTAGAACCTGTTGGTTTGTAATTAACTCTAATAAAGTCCATTACTAATCTAGCAGCAGTATTTGTATCTACTTTTGCTGGAACAGCAGTTAACTTGTAATATGCTATAGCAGCAGTTTCTAAACCTGCTCCTGCATCTGTACCGTTAGCATCGTATTCACATTCGATAGCTACGATTTGATCTGCAAGCAAAAACTCAGGTGCTGTTGCTACTGTGATTTCTCTTCCATACTTATCATAAAGTACATCAGCGTCAAGCTCTAAACCAGCTGCTACATCAAAAGCACCGCTACTAAATATTGCGGTTGATTTAGCTGCTTGAATTTGAAAGCTTCTTCTTTGATATTGATGTCTTTGTTCCAAAAATTTAAATACAGGATCATCTGTAGGCTTATTTGAAACTTTTGATAAGTAAGTAAGAAAAGGTGATTGTTGAGGTGCAAGCTCAGCTACTCTTTCTCCAAAGTTAAAGATTCTTCTTGAATCATTTATACTTGTTGAAGCCAAAGAACCTTGTGCATCCCCAGGGTTTATACTATAAACTGACATCCTATTTTCTCCTTAATTAACTAAATGGATTCTTGTCTTTATAAGACTTTATCATAGAATCCATCATTTGATCTTCTATTTGTTTAGATGACTGCTTATTGACGCTTGGCTGAGTACTAATAGGTCTAGGAATTGCTAACTTTTGTTGTCTTTGTGCCATTTCACTTGTTCTAGGATCTATCACATTTGGCTGACTTATTGAGATGGTTTCATTTTCTCTTGATGTCAATGATTTGTGTAGTTTCACTAAGTTGTCTAAGGACAACGACTCTGGTGATGACATAGTTTTTACAAAATCAGTAGCTTCATTCGGAGTATATCCGTAATTAGTTTGTAAATCACTAAGCAATTGTTGTTGAGATTGCATCTTACGTTGCTCCTCTAATTGCTTTTGTGTAATCTGATTACGTGTCTCCTCTTGTTGCATTAAATACTCAGTCATATCGTCTAAGTATCTTTCCTTGTCTGCAAGATATTTTGCAGATTTGCTATCAGGATCAGTTATCGCCTCGGAATTATCAAAATCAGACGGTCTCACAGGTTTAACAGGTTTTACTATTTCCTGAGACTGAACTGCTTGTTGTATTGGTTCAGGAGTAGAAATCTCTTTCGACTTTAAAGACTCTAATTCCCTCTTCAACGTTTCAACTTCAGCAGCTTTTTTATCTGCTTGACTCTGCCAATACTGAAATTGGTCAGAACTTTCCTTTGGATTACTAACATCAGATACTTCGGATGTTTCACTTTCATAAGTATTTTGAACATCTTCTCCAACCCTAGCTACAAAGTTGTCGGTATTTGTTCCAAACACTTGTTTAAAAATGTCATCGTCACTTGTTGCTCCCCTAGCAGTACTCATAGGATCAACCTGTTGTTCTGTGTTTAGTATCTCTTTATTTTCACTCATTTATCCTCCTAACTCTCCATCTCTCCTAATGCAGGTTCTTCACTTAGCTCTTCAGCTAAGTCTTTCTCTACTGAGCTAACGGAGTTCATTAGATTGTTTTCAACGTCTGCTATTCTAGCTTTATAAAGCTGTGTAGCAGATTCAGCCCTATTAGATATTTTATCTAAATCGGAACTAAACTTTTCAACTTCTAAACGTTTCTTAGCATGTAGCTCTTCACGTGTAGCAGTTTGTAAGTCACCTTTGACTTTCTTTAATTCTTCTTGTAACATATTCATTTGTTGTTGCATCTGTACTGCTTGACCGCTTCGTCCTAGTACACCGTCAATATCTACCAACTCTGATTTCTTCAGCACTTCAACTTGGTCAATCAATCCAGCTTGATACATTTGCATATAAGTATTCAACATTGCCATTCTATTTGTAGGCAACGTAGATCCAGATACAACTTTCACGTCATATCTACCTAATGTTACATCATGAAAACGCATAACATCGCCGTTTTCCATTTCTTTAAAAAAGTTAAATCTTTGTTCTTTTTCTAAACCATTTGGTTGCACTAATCTAATAACTTTTTCTTCTGTGTATATTTGCTGCATAAGTGGAACAGCAACTTTAGCACATTGGTTTAAAAAGTTTTCTATATCATCTCTACGAGATTTAATTCTTCGTTGACCAAACTCGTCAACGACAAGTGTTCCTCTATAAGTTGAGGGAGAGTTCATACCACTACCTTGCATAAGTTCAAAAATACCAAATCCGTACTCTAGGTCGTACTTAGCATCTCCTTCATTTTTATACAATTCATTTGGTAGGGGTACAGGACCAGCAACGATAGGTGCACCTAGCTCAGCATCGAACTCAATAACACTGGTACCTGCTCTACTCCACTCTTCTTCGATTTGACGAAGATCTGCTGAGCCACGAGGAATCAATAATTTTACATTTGTACTTGTACTTGCATGTGCAATAATTAATGAACGAATTTTATTTATGTATTCCTGCAATGGTCTATATAGTCTAACATCTGATTCAGGGTATGGATTTCTATGATGAATGTTCATTAACGGTACAATAGGATACTCTTCTATTGGTAATATTCTAGTATAAAGCAAATTATTACCAACTGTTGCTGTTAGTTTTACGCAACATTTTTCAATTTTATTTACCATAATATTTTCCATTCCAGCCATTTCTTCAGCTGTTAATGGAGTAATAACAGTAGTACTACCTGGTATAGCGTCTTCACCTTCTATACCAGAAACCTTAATAGGACTTTGAGGAATCATATTTCCTTCTTCGTCTATTTCGGGATCAGGTAGTTCAAAATGAAAAATAGCACCATACTCTTCTACTACCTGCATTAATTCTTCTTTTGCATTTTCATCAGAAATAAATACTTCTTCTCCCGTAGCTTTAGTAATACGCAAATAGTATGTATCTTTATATTCTTGATATTCTGATGCGTCAAACAAATATTCTTTTTGAGAAAAAGGTTCATACACATTGTAGTATGAATGCATCTCTTTAGTATAACGTTCTATAAATTTTCTTTTAGTATGATAGTTTGTATCTTCATCTGTATTAAATATTTGTCCTTCAGTTGCAGCTAAATCAGTAGCAGGAACTTCTTCGTCGTTATCTATAGCACTATCTGCATCCATAATTATATCCATAAAGTCAGGATACAATTGCATTGCTTGTTCATCTGTAATATACTTTACTACCAATATGTGTGCAGCATCTCTAGCATATACGTCTTTAGAATTTGGATCTATGTACACATCTAAAGGATTTATAGATTTTAAAAATACTTCACCTTTACCTAAATCAGCCATAGGATCTTGATACACGTGCATACATCCCATACCGCCTACATAATAATCGTCTACAATTTTTTTTAGTTCTTCGTTACCAGAAGACTGGTCCCACATCCAAGCAAATAAATCAGAGAAAACTTTAGCTGTATCTCTATCAGAGTCTTCACGTGCAGATGAACGAAATTCAGGAGAGTTGTATGTTAAAAGAGATTTAGCTGTTTCTACGATAGGGTGTATACGATTTACAACAATAGGTGCTTGACCACGTGATTCGAGTACATCTCTTTCTTCCTGACTCCATTGAGCACCAGCTCTGAACTCTATTGACTCTTGAAATTTAACAGCCCATATTTCACGAAGATTATTATACTCTGTTAGAAGCTCAATAGACTCTTGTACGTCATCTGGTATTTCTCCAGATTCTGGTTTTAATCTACCAGGAATATATCCAAATACATCAACAAGATCTTTATAGCTTTGACTTCTTTGTGACTTTTTTGTCTTTTTTATGCTGTCTGGCATCAATTACCCTATACCCTTTTGGTACTTCTACGTTCATATGTTTGTCCAACAGTTCGACTAGTTGATTATTTGTAATATAATATTTTACTAAATCTATCTGCACCTTAATATAACTTATAAGAATATATAGACAAAAGTCAAGACATATTTAGTTTATCTTCCAACTTTTCTGTGGAGTATAGTAATAGTCTTCTCTTTTCTTAGAAAAAGGTGTATATGAATGTCCTGGTCTATATGAGTTTTTATTTGCATAATAAAACCCATCTAACAAGTCGTCGTTCTTACCTCTAGGATATAATAACAATTCGTTTTCTAATGATTGCATATTTTTTTGTATAAAAACTCTTTTATTAGCAAACAACGGCTGCAAGCTTTCTAATCGGTAAGATTTTCTTGTTCGTGGATTTTCTTTTATTTCTAATCCAGGAATAAACAATCCAAGCTTTTCAGATTCTTCTTTAATGTATTGACGTAACATTTCCTGATAACCAACAGACTCAATACGTGTTTTTGTACTGTTGTACATTTTAAAATTTCTAATAATAGCATCTGCTAAACGTAAAGGAGTAGATCGTTTTCTAAAGTACGGCAATACAAATCTATTATTTTTATCGTCAATTGCTAAATTAAATACAACAGAATAGTCTGCAGTTTTTTTCGTACTAGATGCAGGATCGACGCCTGTAAAGATGTTTACAGGTCTCCTCTCTTCTACTTCCTCACCATTTAGGTTCGTCAGGATGAGAGTAGACAATCCTGCTTCGTCTTGCTCAAGGTATCCTTCATAGTATTGAATATCTTCTTTTTTAAATAAGTTATCTTCGTCTCCAACGATTTGACACAAGTATTCTCTGTAGAATACCGAAAGCCTGTTAATACTATCTAACTCTTCTTTCTTTTGAATTAACTTATCTATAGGCCACACTTCATCCCATAAAGCTTTTTTATTTTCAAGATCTGGACGGAACTCTAATGTCTTCCAACCTTTCATATCTTTTAATGTTTCCACCATACACCGTTCGTGCTGCGGAGTACCAATAACACAAATTCTTCCAGATAACGGGTCCAAGGATGGAACACCAGATTGCAACAACCAACGTAAATTGTATTCCATAGCTTCTGCTGTTTTTGTATTATTTTCATCTTCGGGATCATCTAGTATTAAAAGAGTAGGTCGTTGATTTCCGTGCTTAATACCACGTATCTGTTGTCCTGTTCCTTTACAAATTATCAAGCTACCATCTTTTAGCTCTACTTCTGTGTTTGTCCACTTGCGTGCAGACTGCATTCCCCAGTAGCCAAAAAAGTATCGGAACTCTTGAGAGTAATCTAACACGTCTTTAATAGTACCTAATAGTTTAGTAGCATGTGATTGCGTACGTGACACAAGCACAATAACCTTAACTCCTTTATTAAACATCAAATGAAACAAGGGGAATATCCCAGCAGCTACCGAACTCTTAGCGTGTCCACGAGGTGCAATGATATTAATTTGTTTTTGTTTATCGTTTAACAAGTATTCTGTAAGGTCGTAATGAAATGGAGGAGACTCACTACTAAACATATTAGGCATTACCATTCTACCAAACAATAGCATATCTTTTTGCATTGCTTGTAATATATCTTTTTTATTTTTCATGTACAATAATGGTTACTTTAACGTTCATATCCTTGCCTACCTCAATCATTGTAGCCAAAAATAATAATAAATTATCGTGTTCGCCTTCAAGTATTATCTTCTTCTTGTCCATCACCAAGCTCTTTTGTTTGTGTTGCTTTCAATTTTTTCGTTTGTTTTTCAAACTGATTAGAGATTTGATGACTTATATCCAGTTCTAATGTTTCTGTCTGTTGCGTTTTCTGTGGAGCCATATCTAAAAATACAGACATTTCTTTTGCTGCACGAATCATGCTTCCACTATCTTCTTTCATCTTTGCAACAACCACTGCGTCTTTCATCACATCAATAATATATCCTTCATCTACACCCTTATCAGTTAAAACTTCTTTTAATTTATCTTTTATCATTTGCTTTGTCTCCTTCAGCTTCAACAATCTTTTTGCTGCTATATGCGGTTCTTTTTGATCTGGTCTATACAATGAACCAATCTTGTCCATGTCAGGTTTTTCCCCCGCTATCTTATAAGCTATGTATGCATCTACTGCTAACTCTGCTCTTTTAGACTTTGATTCTATTTCACTATAAGACTTTGTAGAAACATTATTTAAATTACCAGAGTTCCAATGCGGTTCAAACTCTAGCTTTCTATTTCTACCTAACCATTGTCTACCATAAGGAAATGTAAGTAGCGTTCCTTTTTTGTATTTATTCCTGTAAATACACTTACCTATATAACCGTCGTCACTAATGCCGTAGTCTCCCGCATCACATTCTTGCCAATGAACATACTCTGGTATAGCTTTGTCTTCACTTGTATACACTTTATATGTCTTTGGTTTAAAATTATTTATCTTCAGTCTTTTTACTATCTGTATCATCTAGTGGATATTTTTTTTCTAAAAATTTTTTAAACTCTTCTTTATCTTCTTTCATTTCTAAATATAAGTCCAGGGCCCTATCTCCGTTCCAAACTTGCATTTTCAACTGTTCTATTTGAACTGCTAACGTTCCAACAAGTCTTACTATTTCTTTTAAGCTAGGTTTATTCTTTTTATTAATTGCCATTATAACTCCTTATTGCATTCTTTGCAACGATCTCCTCTAGTTAGTAAATGCTTCGTTGCTGTTTGCACACCTATTGCTACTTCAACTACATCTTGATATGCCATATTAACTGCTTTAACAATTTCTTGTGTTCCTAGTACATGTGTAGTTTTATTAAGTCTTTTCTCAAACAATTCTAATATTAAGCTTTTCATAGAGGTGTAGTACCATTTATTATCTTTCAATGCTACAATCTGTTCTATGGTATTATGCTTTGGCCCTACTAAATAGATCCAACTGTATTTATCCCTACTAATTAAGTGTCTATCTTTTTCATCGCTCTTATCAAATATTACGTTTGTCGCTATGCTCATTTTTCCTCCATAAACATTTATTATATTCTTATGTATATAGCAATACATACCAATGTATGTATAAATGTACTTTTATAAACGTTTATTCATATGTTTATATATATACGTTTATACCTTGCAATACCTATTCATTCTTTAAACGTAGTTCTAATTCCATTTCTTCTATCTTAACTAAAATTTCTAACTCTGCAGACATTACTTGTAACAAAGTATATGTCTCATCATCAGATAGATCTAAATCTACAACTTCCCATTCACCTGTATCTTTATTTAATCTTTCTAATGATTTAGATTTTTTTAAAAATGTAATTAATTTATTTACGCCTTTCATTAGTATAACTTAAGAATATTTACAGCTACCTTGCAATAGTTTTAAAAAATAGCCTTAGATTGTATGTACGTAGTATATATAACACCTACCCCCTACAAATATTGACTTTTCATATTCAATATCGTTGAAATTATTCGTTTGAATATTTCTAAGTCAATATTTGCTTTACGGGCGTAGCTGCACCCTCGTGGACTTTGTCCACTAATTAATATTAAAACAAAAAAGAAAGAGAGTATACTATGTCTAATATGTATAAAATCCAAGATGCATTTGACCAGCTTAATAAAGAAAACATTGGCAGTTCACTTGTATCAATTAAAGTACGTCCTACTGCATCAACTATGCCTGAGTTAGCCGATAGGCAAAAACACACGCAGAATGTTGCACTCAATGCGATCAGAGGCGAGCAATTGTCTCAGTTAAACCAAGAGTCTGAGGGATTACGTTATATCTATATGATAACTATCCGCTCTAAGGATTTATCTAAATGGAAACTTGCGTCTTCATTTAATAAATACCTTGCATTGAGGGACTTGCAACTAATTGCAAAAGCCAAAGATAGCAATGGTAAATTAGTTGACGTCAAGAATGAACCATATGTTAATCAGAACAATAAGTCTGAAACATTGGTAACATTCTACGTTACTAATAAGACAGACGTTATTGGCGGAGATACAGTAGTTTCATAACTATAAAAGTATCATAATCTTTATGGTGTCAGCATTCATTTGTTGACATCATAAGGATAGCTATTGTGCGTTGCACAGTAAAGAATTTTTTTGATGCATAATACCATGCTGAAAAAAACTTGCCATTGGTAAGTGAAATTATTACTATAACTTATGCCGACTGATATCCACACAACTCACATATCATATCAATATACCTTAGTTCAGTTAGTCCACAGTATTGGTCGGCAAAGCTTTTATTAACAAAAAAGAGGAAATATAATGCGTAACTATATAAAAGATAAGATTACACGTCTTAAAGCAAGATACATTGGTAAAGGACCATATCTCGCAGTAATAAGTGTAATACAATTCACAAGAAGATGTTTATATAATAGCATCTTGTTTGTATCACTGATAACAACGTCTATTGTGATGTTCTTAAAGTTTGATACAAAGTACAATATGTATACTGGAACATATAACAGTTTACTATCTACAACAGCACTTGATCTATCGTTAGTCTTTTTATGGCTGATAACATTTTATGTGTTAGCACGTATAGTAGAATGGTTATACGACGAGTATACAGAAATGAAAAGGAACTTGTTTTATGAAAGATAAAAAGAAAACTATCAGAAAGAAACACGTTCCTAAACCAAAAGGCGTAGATATTAACATATCGTTTAACGATGATACAGAAATACCATATGAATCATATACAGACGAAGTAATAGAAACGCTGGTAAATGTTAGAGCTAAAACCGTAAGTATAAAGGTATTAAGAGATGACTAAAAAACAAATGTATCACGCAAAGTTGCAACATTCAACAGTATTCACTGAGTGGTTTACAAAAACCTACAAAGTGAACTTGCGAACATTGCAAGATGTTGCAACAAATGCGTACGATCCAGCATGCAATAAGGTTTGCAGTAAAATGTCAAAACCTTTAATGTGGGCAATATACTACAATGTGGTGTCTAAATGAGTAGACAACCTATAAGAGTAGTATGTCCTACTTGCAGAACAACGATAGCAGAAAGCAAGTACAACTATGATAAGCAACAATGGAACTTTGAAACCAAAGAACAATGTTGTGATGATAGTATGTATCTTCTATCACAATCAGTAATGAACGATCTAAAAGAGAATAATGATACCAAAGAGTTAGAGAGAGGCCACAAAGGCGATATAGAGCCTTCTTTCTACTCTTGGGAAATCGATAGATGAACAAGAAAGTGTGTAGAGGTTTCTCTTTTCCTCTACATACTAAAAAAAGAGGATAGCAATGTTTAAAAAAATACTACATTGGTTAGGTATAAAAAACAGTAATAACGAATCTATACTTGAACTAATAGAAGAAAGACTACACTATGGTGCAATAGAACATGGTGAAGAAGTACCATTAGATGGTACAAGAGATCATTTGCAAGATGCTATAGAAGAAGCATTAGATATGATAGTATATCTTGCAGCAATGTTAATTGAATTACAGAATAAAACGAAAAGGAGAAAATAATGAGTTGGAATGATGTAAATTTTAATAATCTTACAGTTAAGTTTAGTAAGGCTATGCAGAAAACACTTAAAGAAAATAAAGATGGTTCACCTAAAACCGTACACGGTTATAGTTGGTCACATTTAAGTGGAGTCCAAGATATGTTTAGAAACTATGCAACTAAAATTGACTTACACGAAAAGTTTAAATCAATTATGGAGCATACTAACATAAAAAGTATGAAGCTTGAATACAACGGATACGGTGATGATGGTTGTTTAGAAAACGTAGAATTTCGTGATGAAAATGGTATGCAAATACATCCATCGCATATAATGAGACATTTTTATATGCACACAAATCACGGTGAAAACGTATTCCCAGAAAACTTAATTAACTTTTCATTGTGGGAAACCGATGAACATACAAGATTACTAAGAAAACACATAGAAGAACGTAGACAATATCTTATAGATATGGAACCAGAAGCGTTTGCTACTATGGACTTAGAAGATTGGTCTAACGGCGTTATTCAAAGCGTTTTAGATATGGGATGGTCAATACATGAAATAAAAACAGTACCTATTACTGGTGAACGTGGCATTACATTGCGTAGAACGCAATCATATGTATATGATGAATTTACACACTTTGATACAAGAATTTTACAATTAATGTATCCAAGAATACGCAAAGACGAATGGGAAAATATTGATGAAGCATTTTATCAAATGTTGCAACCTGGTTGGCAAAACAATGATGGTAGCCAAAACTGCTTCAAGGTAGAGTTTGATAATAACAAAGTTAAACTTAATGTTAACCAAGAAACAAATGTAATGGTCCAAGAGTCTGAAGAAACAGAAGTAATATTAGATGAAACACTTTCGAAAAGATTCCAAGGATTTCTTAAGGATATATTTCCGAACAAGAAACAATACGAAAATGTTGAATTAGATATTTCTTTAAAGAAAGATCAGTCAAAACTAAAACAATTACACGATTTTATTAGTGATATGCTTGACGAAAAAGTAAATCGTAAAACTGAAAGGGAAGAGTAATGGACCCTCTATATCATAGTAAAAGCAGTGTAAAGAAGTGGGGAGGTACAGTAGACGACTACATTAAGATTCATCATTGGTTTGATGATTCTAAACGTGGTTGTTCACTACCAACTCACAGATCAATGAGACATCATACAGAAGGCATTGGTTGGTGTATTGACGTATTTGGTAAATACATAACCAATTCTGATGGCAGAAAAGTACCAGTAAGACAAATAGGTGAACAGCATGTCGTAGAAGACATAGGTAAACTTATTACAATGTCGGACTGGTTATTGCATATGTCATTAGAACCTTGGATGATGAAGGTCGGTAAACGACCAAATGAACTATAGTTACATTACAGGTGGTCCGATAACAGGAGTATCCTGATAATACAATACTCACATAGGACGACACGTGGAAGAGCTCCAGTAGATGCCCAGTGAGTTAAATCAGAATAGAGGTAACAACTTACTAACATGTGATTTGTCTTGTTATGGTTACCTCAGTTCTGAATAATAGTAATAATTAAGGTTAGCACATATAAGAGGTAAGCTATTAAATTGATACCTGTGCTCTACTTAGATATCTGAGTAACAAAGGAGATTATAAACAAAGCCTTAATAAAATATTAATAAATTAATAATTGGTGCTTCCCGAGTGGTAAGTTAAATGGTCCAGTTCTCCAGGATACAGCCAAACATATGATAAAATAGGAGAATATATGGCATACGATGAAAATAACAATCCTTTAAAGTTTGAACAAAGCTTTGAAGAACGATTAAAAAATCATAAAAATGTAGATCCTTGGAGTGAAGAAGGTATACAAGAAAGAGAAGATTTTGCTAATAAACATGGTAGAGCTTGGTGGTTGTTTAACGATAATCAAGTAACTAATAAATATAAAAATCAATGGATATTGCAATATCAAAAAATAGAGGAGGAATCGAATGAATGACGAAGTTGCAAAAATATTTCGTCCTATTACAAAAAAACTATATCCAAGAGAAATAACAAATCTAAATACAAAAAAAGATTGTATGGTAAAAGCAATTGATGAAGAGTATTTAGGTGATTGGGTATGCAATTGGTGTGGTAGTGATCAAGTGTATGAAAAAGTTTTTATTAATATGAATACACTCAAAAACGATTATAGCAAAGAAACAACAGAACCAGAATATGCTGGTGATTGTTGTGGCGAGTTTGAATATGCTATGCATCAGCAAGAATGGGAAGAAAAAGTAATTGAAGATTGCAATGGCAATAAAGATAAATACATGAAGATACTAGATGGAGGAAGAGCATGAGTAAAATAAGTAAAAAAGAAATGCAAAGAACAGAAGCTTGGCACAAAAAAGCTTTTGCACTTTTGCAAGGACAAAAGATAGAAACAATCCTATGGAAAGAATGGGATGAAGACAATACAACTGGTTTAGTCTTAATACTAGATAGCGGTACAGCATTATTCATATCTGAAGATGACGAAGGTAATGGCCCTGGTGCTATTCATTGGTCTACTGGAAGAGCTAATACTTTAAAAGTAGAAATAGGTGGAAGTGAAACCGTTATGGTAGAACCTCACGGTATACTACCAGTCGGTGTAATGGAAACAGCACGATGGAGAGAAGAAGAGATTAACCAAGAAGTTGAAGCCAATAAACAAATGATTGCTAATAAAGTTGATGAAATCAATAATTTAGCAAATGAAGTGGAAGGGGTAACAAATGGGTAAACTATCTGAAATGGATGCAGTAAGACAAGAGTTAAATCAATTAGAGGATTCTAATGTATCAGATCTTGCATTACAAGCACAAAAAACAATCAACAATCAAATATCACTACTTAACGATTTAGGATATGAATTTATGTATATCCAAGATGGTAAGGGCGGTATGATAACATCAATACGTAGAAAGAGAGGTGTATAATGTCAACACGATCAAATATCGTATTTAAAAGAACCGAGGAAGAAGGCTTTAAAACAGTTAAAGCACTTTATTGTCATTATGACGGTTATCCTGGATTCAAGAGAAATGATGAGTTCATAGGTGGAGTTGGTTATGAATTGCTTAATCATTACAACACTCAATCAAAAGTAGATGAAATAGAACTTAAATCTATTCGTTCTATAGAATCAACTATTGAGTATATGGGAGAAAAAGAAGAATACGATTCATACGAAGATATAAAACAATATTTTCGTATGACACAAGGGGATATATTTATTGAATATATCTACTATTGGGACGGAGTTCAATGGATGATGTCTGAATTAACTTATCTAGATACAGATATGAATAAGTATCAAGATACAGCAGTATCAATCAGAACAAAACTCAAACCATTGCAAATGGTAATAGATGAAATAACTGGTACAATACCACCATCTGATGAGGAATAAACACTACGTGATTTCAGTAGCAGAAAGTCATCCAGATCCAAACTATATGGTATTAATGAAAATACTATCAGTCAAACACTATCAAGCAGCTAGAAATGCTGAGTTTCATCCTAATTATGCTACAACGGAAGAAGCTGAAATATGGCACAAGAAAATGCTTGATAAACTAGAAAAGGAGGGATTTACATGGGAAATAATCCGAGTAAAACCAATATAACTTACAAAGACGTACATGGTTATGAAAATACTACAACAAAAAAGTATACTAAATTTCCATACGATATGTCTGAATGTAGGTTTAGAGATAGAGAGGATATCGAATTAGATGTTCGTAATCCTTTTAGTGGTGAGTCTTATAGACTAACACCAGTAGAAGAATCAGTATATACAAAAATAATGCGAGCTCAATTAGAGTCTCCTGATTATTTTATGGATGCTGATGCACAAAAAATAGTACGTAAAGGTTTAGATTGGTTTAGAACCAACAATGCTGAAGCGTACATGAAACTACTAGATTAAGGAGGTACAACGAAATGGTATCACTACTAATCACATTTGCTATGTGTTACGTATTATTGCGTATATGTGGCGAATATTACAAAACAAAATAACAAAAATGCTTGGATAATCAACTTGAAAATATTAATTTGGTTGTCCAAGCTAACCATAAATAAGGAGGAATCTTATGGGATTTAATCTAAAAGATTATGCCACAGTTAACGATCGTATTAAAGAATTTCACAATATGTATCCAAACGGCATGATAGTGACTAAATTAATAGAAGTCGCACAAATAATAGATACACCAACTGGAGAACAATGCAATGAATACAGAGTCCAAGCAACGGTCACGCCAAATGTACTCGAAGTACCAGAAAAATATTTCACTGGAACAGCAGCTGAGCGAGACAATACTGGCTTTGTTAATAAGACGAGTGCTGTGGAGAATTGCGAGACGAGTGCCGTCGGTAGGGCCCTTGCCAACATGGGTATTGGTGCAGATTTTGCCATTGCTAGCAAAGAAGAAGTTGAGAACGCTAAGACAAAACAAGCAATATACAAACCTAAAGTTAAAGAACTTTCGGAAATTGACAAACTTGCGAGAGAGTGTAAAAAAGCTTCGATAATTAATGACGCTCAATATCTAGCTTTTATGAAAAAACGTGAAGCTGGATTTTATGATACTATAGCTAGAGTTCAAACAGCAAAACGAGGATTTGAATCAAAGCTAAAGGAGGCATCGAATGTCAAAGAAGAAAATGCCTAGTGAACATAGAATAGGTTCTATGGAACCTGGCGAAACAAAGCATATAGTAAACGACTTTGGTACTTTTGTTTTAATGAAAGTACCATTTGAGAAAGACGAAATACTAGATGTAGAATTAGCAGACTATGCTAAATCAGTAGATGCGCTTAGTTCTTACATTGAAAATATCAATCAAGGACTAATTGACGGTGCACATGAACGTAATCAAGATCACGCTAATGACCAACAATAAAGGAGGAATCATATGGCAATAACGGGTACAAAGGTTAGAACGTCTAAGGGCGGTAATCAACCTTATTTCATTAATAAATGCTACATTAAAGCAGCAGAACAAATAGAATCACAATATACAGATACAACCGTAAAGCTGGAATTGGAAGATTCAGAGAATCAATACAAATCTAATTTGTTCATAAATCAAAACTACGAAAAAGATACTAACGGTGTTGTAACAGATCTTAAATATCCAGATTTAGTTAACACGTTATATCTTGCAGCAGGTAAAGACCTAGAAGTGTCTGATACTGGTGATATCAACTTAGATGAATTGCTAGAAACTCAAATAGCAGTACTAAGTTATCCATGTAGCGGTAAATACAAACGAGCACTATGGAATAGAGTATCATCTTGGAATGATACTGATAATCTAGGTGAATCTTTTGAAAAATCATTAAAACAAGGTTATCCTAAAAACTACAAAAAAGAAGTTCCTGAGCAAGCCGTTCAAGCTCAGCAACCTCCAGTAGATTTAGACGATTTACCATTTTAATGACTGCTAAAACAATCGTAATCAATTGGCTTGACTCTTTAGATATGGGGGAAGTTTTCTTCTCTCACAACTTTGAGAGTCAAGTTCCATATTATGGCAAAGTAAAATACAATAAGATACATACGGCAAGTACTTATTCAAGAGCATTTAGAACAATTCGTTCAGACAATGCTTTACTAGAAGCTTGTGGCATAAGAT
>Ga0222716_10001231_pt1 | contig 21666 bp, 26 predicted proteins | sample C33_13DmetaG_FD_165044 | JGI IMG/M metagenome (GOLD analysis project Ga0222716, IMG submission 165044) | Estuarine water microbial communities from San Francisco Bay, California, United States - C33_13D | ecosystem: Environmental > Aquatic > Marine > Unclassified | place: USA: California... | reverse complement strand
TCTGCTCGTTAGCAGGTTCGGACGACCAGTCGTCACCTGATTGAATTACATGGCGGTGATAGTTTTGTGCAATCACAGCGCCATCCTTTAGTACTTTAGTGGTCATGCGAACTTGAACAGAGGTAACGGTGTTGCCGTCCTCGTCTTGCGTTTCAACCACTTCAATTTTGTCTGCAACTTCTTCTTCAGTAAGTGCCATTGTTTTCTCCTTTAGTCCATCTCAAGAGTCCACTTGAGATAAGAGTTATACAAAATACGTTAATGTAAAAAATATGTCTGTAGTACCGCTAGTAATTGCTGAAATTGCTGTGACGCCTGCGGTGGCATTGTCTTTTGATTCAGAAATAAACACTGCAGAGCCAGTTCCTAAATTTTCTACAATAAAATTAATACTGTCGCTTGCTACATTTAACGTATTGAAACGCAAAGCTCCTTGTCCCGCCTCGGAAACAGCAAAAGGAAGACCACCAATATTTAAGTTTCCAGAGCCAGCAGTAACTTCTGTAATATCTCTAAGTTTTCCTATCACAGTAACTTTTCTGCCTACTTTAGTATAAGTAGAGCCGTCGTTAGTTAATGTAAAGCTACCGGCAGAAGTTTGCCCAAATACAGTAGGAGTCCACGTCCCTTCTTCATAGTCATCCAGCGCATTGGCTGATGAATTTGTGCCAAACTGTATAGCCCCTGAAAGATAAAAATCTTTCCAGTATGAACCGTGTTGTCCTAAATCTTTTGTTTGACTTTCGTTATTTCCTGCGTTGTCACATGGGAATACAGCGCCTGAATTCATTCTTATTCCAGCGCCATCTCCTGAGCCTCCACCTATAAAAAGGTTGCTACTAGGCTGTACACCAATACTACCGACTGGGGAGTTGTCTTTGCGGAAGTTAAGGATAATACCGTCTGAGGTTCTTCTATTTAAGTCAAGAGCAGTATCGCCATTAGAAGTAATGTTTGCTCCACCAGCGGCTTTTGCCACAAGCCCTTCATTAAAGGTGTTGTTTACAGTCTTACCAACTAAGAAGTTACCCGAATTATCAAAGATACCTCGTGGATTACCGTCACCATCTGACAAGACGATGTAGTTGCTTGAGGTGCGGATGTCGAGGCCGCCTTCGTTACCGTTGTACTGACCGATAACTGTGTTCTTAGCTCCGCTTGTTACGTAGTAACCAGCATCAGTTCCTATAAAGGTGTTACCTGTGCCTGTTGAATTATGGCCTGCATCAGTACCAATACCGACGCTTCCTGTGCTTGCGGTATTTGAAACTAACGCTCTATATCCAACTGCAACATTAGAGTTGCCCGTGATATTTGCGTCTAATGCTCTATGACCTACAGCAGTGTTGTATCCGCCTGTTGTATTGTGGTCTAAAGCTAGTCGGCCTAAACCTGTATTGCTTGGGCCAGTAGTGTTTCTGAATAACGTCTCGTGACCTAGTGCAGTGTTCGAGCCGCCTGAGGTGTTACTAGATAGCGCACGATAACCAACGGCAGTCAAAGCACCAATGGTTGTTATGGCGTCTAACGCATACATTCCCACCGCCACGCTTTCTGTGGAAGTAGTATTTGCATTCATCGCATAGTTACCAACAGCAACGTTAAGACCGCCAGTAGAGGCACTACCGAGTGCGCTATAGCCAACAGCGGTGTTGTTAGAAGCAGTAGTAATCGCATCTCCCGCAAGCGCACCTACGAGGGTGTTTTGGATGCCTGTGGTTACTTGATTGCCTGCTTGAGAACCTACTGCTGTATTGTATGCACTGCCTGAGCCGCCAACATTTTGAGACTCAAGGGTTGAATTGCCTATTGCAACAGACCTACTGCTTGAGGTTTCTGAGCTTAAAGCAGACTTGCCTAAAGCTACGTTTCTCGTGCCTGTCGTAAGAGCATCACCTGCTAGTGCGCCGACTACTGTATTTTCTGTGCCTGTGGTATTAGCCGCTAAAGCCGCCGCACCTACCGCTGTATTGTTAGAGGCTGTGGTATTAGCCGTCAGTGCATTTACGCCTACAGCTATATTAGATGATCCCGTGGTGTTAGTGTCTAAAGCGTTATTTCCAACTGCTGTGTTGTTAGACGCTGTAGTATTGTCATTAAGAGCATTGTTTCCAACAGCAGTATTGCCTGACCCTGTTGTGGTGGCTTGCAAAGTGGCTCTACCTATAGCGGTATTGCCGTCAGGTGTCGTAGCAACCGCTAATGCATAAGCGCCTACGGCTGTGTTGTTTGTACCATCAGTATTTTCTGCAAGTGATTGGCGGCCTATTGCGACATTATAGTCTGCTGTAGTGTTTGAAAGTAAGGCGTTATAACCCATCGCTACGTTATTACCACCTGTAGTATTAGACGACATACTCAGTGTGCCAACAGAGGTATTAGTTCCACCTGTAGTGTTTGCGCCTAGAGCCGAATGACCAACAGCTACGTTGTTATTTGCTGTAGTAATCGCATCACCCGCAAGACCACCGATGAGGATGTTTTGACCGCCTGTGGTTACTGATTTTCCGGCGCTGTCTCCAAGCGCGGTGTTGTATAAGCCCGTGGTATTGGAAGTAAGAGCTTCTTTACCTATGGCGACGAGACTATAACCCGTGGTAGTTGACGCCCCCGCACGCCGTCCTACAGCCGTGTTGCCGTTAGCTGTATTGTTTTGCAGAGCGCCTTCGCCGACTGCCGTGCTGTTGCTTCCTGTGGTGTTTGTATAAAGCGACTGATAACCTAATGCGACGTTTTGTGAGCCCGTCGTATTAGCATTAAGCGCCTGAGTACCAATACCTACGTTAAACTGACCGCTTGTATTGGCGACCATCGAGTTCCAGCCCATAGCCGTGTTGTAGCTGGCCGTGGAGGCTGTAAGCGACTGATAGCCGACAGCAACGTTGCGGGTAGCGTCAGTGACTGCATCAAGCGAAGCATAGCCTATGGCAACGTTGTGATACGCCGTTGTTCCTGCCGCTAACGCGCTTTGTCCTAAAGCTACGTTTCGAGCGCCCGTAGTAATTGCTCCTGCGGCACTATAGCCTACAGCCGTGTTCTCAGAGGCAGTGGTGTTTGAGTCAAGGGCAAGCCCTCCCACAGCTACGTTTTGTGCACCTGTTGTGTTTGCATCTAACGCCAAATAACCAACAGCGGTGTTATTGCCAGCAGTGTTGGCCCTAAGTGCAGAGTGGCCTACCGCAGTATTGTTAGAAGTAGTAGTGGAGTTAGTAAGAGCAAACTCACCGATTGCAATGTTTTTTATGCCCGTTGTGTTTGCGTCAAGAGCATTATTGCCTATGCCAACATTACTAGCACCGGTAGTGTTTGCAGTAAGAGCAGAACTACCAATTGCAATATTTTTAGTGCCGGTAGTGTTTGCAAAAAGAGCTAAATAGCCAACAGCAGTATTGTTTGTCGCTGTGGTGCTACTGTAAAGCGCCCTTCTGCCCAAAGACGTGTTGCTACTACCTGTAGTAATCAAAGCCAGCGCTTGCTGTCCGATACCAGTATTATTGTTAGCAGTGGTGTGACTTGAGCCAGCCGCTCTACCGACATACGTGTTGTAACTTCCAGAAGTAATAGTTTGACCTGCGGCTTGACCAAAAAGTGCGTTTTGAATGCCTTCTGTTATAGCCGTGCCAGCTGTTGAACCAACTGCCGTGTTGTTTGTGCCTGTAGTCAGAGAGTCTAAGGCGGTGTTGCCTAACCCAACGTTTCCTGAGCTAGTTGGATAATCCCCATCCAGCTTGATTGTGCCGCCGTCTACATCAAGGTTGCCTGCGACTGTAACGCCGTCGGTTACAGCAGTACCAGTGATGTCGATGCCTGTGCTTAGGGTTGCGAGCTTCTGTGAACCCGCGTGATATAGCTTCGCCGCACCACCATTTTCAGCAACAATCATGTCTGCGTTTGCAGAAGTTCTGATCTTAATTGAAGCGCCGTCAGTTCTGATGTGTAGGTTTCCAGTGCCTACATCATCAATAAAACTTGTACCTCCGTCGTGATACAGTTGTAAGTCGCTACCCGCACCGAAGATAGCCTTGGAAGAATCAGCAAAGGTGATGTCGTCGCCTGTGCCTACAGCAATGTCTGTGCCGCCTGTGGTGTTGCCGTTAGCCAGAACCTCAGAAAGTTCGTTGTTAGCACCGACTTGAGAATCTACATAAGACTTGATCGACTGCTGTGTAGCCAATGCTGTGGCGCTGTCAGACGCCATGTTGTCTTCATCTTTGATGCTTGAAACGGTAGCACCGTCGCCATTAAGTGTAAGGCTGTTAATGTTTGTGATGCCTTCTTCGACGTTTGTGCCGTCACAAAAGACCACCATGTTCTTGGTGTTTGGTACAGCAATACCCGTGCCAGAAGCCGTTTTGACAGTAATCGTCTGACCTGTGCCGTTCTCGACAATGTAGACTTTGGAAGCCGCCGGACACACAACCGTACCTGCACCAGTCAATGCTGTGCCGGTGTCAGTTAAAGTAAGAATAGCCGCACGAGACTCAGAGGTCGTGCCGTCAGCGGTAGTCAGAGTGTGCGAGTTGGCAGTCCATGTATTGATGACTGCGCGGCCTGCGATGGCTTCTTCGACCATCGAAGTGATGTTGTCGTTTACAACGTCACCCCAAGTACCACTAAGCTCACCTTGTACAGGAAGCGCTAGTTTAAGTATGCTGGTGTACTGTGTTGCCATTATCTTATCCTCAAGCGGCTATATCGTCCCAATTTGGCGTCTGGTTTGTATCCAGATTACCCCACGAAGGACTCTGCGTATCTGTAATATCTTGCCAATTTGGAGCCTGTCCTGCGGGTATATTACCCCAAGTTGGCGTCTGTCCGTCAGAAATCGCTTGCCAGTTTGGTGTCTGATCTGTAGGTATTTCGCCCCAGATAAACACGTTTCCTACTGCACCCGAGGCTTCTACGCCTGTTGGAAGTGCAGTTGCTCCAGCAGTAACAGTTACTGTACCTAAACTTACGGTACTTTCAACTCCTGTAACTATAACATCAACAACAACACCAACGCTTACAGTTCCGATTGCGCCGGTCGCTTCGAGCCCTGACGGGGTTGCAATGGCGTCACCCGTTACAGCAACGGTGCCGAGAGACGTGGTAGCTTCTTCTCCTGTAACGCTTACATTAGCGTCAGCAACAACAGAGACCGTCCCAAGAGCGCTAGTGGCTTCGAGTCCCGTTGGAGATACATTTGCTGTGCCGGTAACAGTGACAGAACCAAGGCCAGTAGTAGCCTCAAGTCCTGATGGAGAGACAATAGCGTCACCTGTAGCAACAACCGTACCAAGCGCCGTCGTACCAGCAACACCGGTAACTGTGAGGTTTGCATCGCCTGAAACGCTGACAGTGCCTATCGCACCTGTAGACTCAACACCGGTTGGGGATACGTTCGCGTCGGCTGTGACAGTGACAGAACCAAGGGTTGTGGTAGCTTCTTCTCCTGTGACACTGACATTCGCGTCAGCGGCGACAACAACAGAGCCTAAAGCAGAGGTACCTACAACACCCGTAACGCTAACATTTGCATCAGCAGTGACGGTGACAGAACCTAGAGCGGAAGTGCCAGCAACACCGGTAACGCCGACATTAGCGTCGGCGACAACTAAAACAGTACCAATATTACCTGTAGCGGCAAGTCCTGACGGTTGAACAGTAGCGGCACCGGAAACAGTAACACTACCTAATGCGGTAGTAGCTTGAAGTCCAGTGACACTAACATTGGCATCAGCGGCGACAACAACAGTGCCGACTGCGCCGGTAGCTCCTACTCCATCGACGCTTACAACGGTGAGATCCGTACCCCAAGAGCCTTGGCCCCAAGCGGTAGAACCCCACCCTGTATACGTGACAGAGGAGGGCATTACGCTATACGGATAATCGCGTTAGATGCGTCAGCCGCTGGGAATTGAATTTGGAAGTCGCCAGCAGTTGATGTCTTATCGGCACCAAAGTCCAACACAGCAACAGCGGGATCACCGCCGCCGGACTTATAAATTAACGCTCCACGTGCGGTAATTGTTGCGGTAGACCACGTTGTATCTGCAAAGTCTAAGAACGCAGTAGTTCCAGACGTCGTGGGAGCTACAACAGTTAGCGTATTGCCACCTGCTGTGTACCCAGTTCCTGTCACCTCGTTCGTTGTTGAGTACGCCGTTGTGGACGCCCCAAGTGTTGCAGATGAGGTAAACAACGCTATTTTGAACGTCGCAGACGTGTCTGAGCTAAAATCCATCTCGCCATCAAGAAGCGCCTTCTTGAATGACGTACACATTGCTTGAGTAATTGCCATTTTTTATCCCCTAAGTTACAGGTATCTGAGGTTGTCCTGAACGATAAGTATCGCCACGGAGTTTACCATCCCCAAGATTTTTGAGTAGTGTCAACGATTGTACGTACATGCGCTCGTACATCTGCACGAGGTCTGGCTCACCTTTCATGAACCGTAGGGCTTCAACTAACGCTCCGTTTAACAGCGCAGAATCGAACTCTTCGCCTAACCACGTTGTACCCGCAGTAACTATTGACTCAGGGTAATACCCATAGTGGAGTTCCATTGTATATCCAGCGTCGGGGGTAGGACCAACAAGAAAGCTATCATCGTCAAAATTAGCATAATGCTTTGGTAGACCAGTCGTCGTCTGTACAGGATAAGCCTCCCGAATAAAGTTTACGTCTTTATCCAGTAGAAAATGATAATTACCACTACCATCTACTACCGCTAGGCTATAGGTATACAAATAATCGGCAGGTGTTGCTAGATATTTATTACTCGCCGTTAGCGTACCCGTAACGTTTTTACGTAGCGCGGGGATCTGAACAGTGTTGTAAATTTTCTGTTCGGCCTGTTCTGTGAACATAGCGAGCTGTGCATCAGTGAACGTATTCTCAGTGATGTCCTCAATATTTGTTTTCAGCTCGGTGTAGTTCATAACTTAAGCCATAGGACCGCGAGCGTAGAGTCCTTTTGTAGCCGCACCAGTGCCCCGAACTTTAACTTTCTTGTTCTTGGACTTCGGCTGTTTAGCAGTTTTTTGTGTTTGTTTACGCATTGTACTTACTCCTACGAAATCTGAACTGTAGCTTGCCCTATAAATCCAGTACCGACAACCGGCCTCACTGGTTCGACCAACGCTCGACTCGCCGCATACTGATTAGAATCAGGACGAGGGTCACGCAGTGCTTGTGGGTCATGAACAGGAAACTCTCCCAGCTTTAACTGAGGATGGTCTCCATCCCAACACTCAGGGCACGCTTTAATATTCGTATCGCGCCCTTTTTTAAACTCATTACGAAGCTCACGTAGCTTATACGTAAACCCACACACGTCACAGACGCCAAGCGCCTTCTTGTTTGACGCGAATCTACTACCCATGTCAGATCCTCATAACACGAGGGACAAAACGCGCAGGTGTTTTTTCTCTGTCTTCTCCTGCCGCCAGCATAAACTGCTCTTCGTACGCTTGCTTGAGCATAGGTATTCGGTCCGCGAGTTCAGGTATCTTCATTGCTATGTAGTACGCTAGGCCCGCAACAAGGCACGGGAAAAAGCGGAAGTTCATGTCCGCAGTTTCTGCGCCTGCGCCTGCATCTTGAACGCGCCGTAACCTGTAATATTTAAATGTGTAGTCATTGGAATCTGGCACAGGCCAGACATTGATCTTAGGGTTATCACGTAACCGCTCGATCCACACTTGAATAGGTCTACCGCGTGATAACTTGTTCGGTATAGACGCGTAGGTACTTACACTGACACGACTTATAGTGAGGTCAGATTGTGTAGATTGGTTACCTGCACCGGTACGTATGACTTGTTCGAGCAAATCAATTGTATCGGCGGGCAAATCGTACTCAGACGTACCAGTCGTTAGACTGATCGTGCCTTCATCGATAGTCCACAGGTTAATTCCGCGGTTCTGCCACTCAATGGTCATCAGGTTCATGGATCGACGTGCGGTTCGCAAATCGTATCCAGAGCGCATTTCACGTCCCGCACGTTCCCACGCTTCTTCAGCGATCTCCGTGAAGTCCATGTTAAATGCGGTAGTACCTGAAGTTGTCATTACTTTTTACTCGCAGATTTCTTTTTAGCTGGAGCTTTTTTCTTAGCTACAGGCTTAGGTGCGGCGGGAGGTGTTCCCCCCATAGACTTAAGTCTATCCTCTGCTTGCGCTTTAGTCATCAAATCATAGACAGTAACGTTGTAAGTACCATCCGCGTTTTTAGTGCCGATCTGGTAGACCGGCTCACCGGTAGAAAACCGGCCATTTTGGAACACTTCCATCACTTTTCCCTCTTATACGTACAGCGTTTTCTTACGCCTATCACCCATAACAGCCCCACAACCACGAGCTATTGAGCGTTTACGACGCGCGAGACCACCACCACTGAATTTTACTTCGGCTTCTTTGGTGTTTTTTACCACTGTCTTGCCTTTCTTCCCTTCGCGTTTCTTCTTTTTGGCTGTAGAAGAACGTTCAGACTTGGATAGGCTTTGAGCTTTACTCTTCGGCAAGCACCGATCAGGGTTCTTTTTGTCTTTAGAAGTGCCGCACGCGCCTTTGATTTCGCCATCTGTACCGATGCGAACCCACTCTTGATCCCGCCACTTCTTCAAATCACCCATTACTTCTTCGCCTTTTTACTACCTTTAGCATAGTTAGGGTCTTTGCAATACTTAGACGCCGCCATGTTTGCGTAAGCAGACGGGTACGTATCAAAGGTGCGCTTTGCCCACGCCTTACCTTTGGAACATATTTTCCCGCCTGACTTATAGTAACGTCGCATACTATCGCATCTTGCAAGGACGTGTGCCTTTACGCGCAATCCCTGCACCGCGAACCTTACCACCCTTGGCGTAGCCTTTCTTCTTTGGTGGGACGGGGCCACCACTCTGCATTTTCTTGGCGGGCGTCTTGGTTTTTGCTCGTTTAATCATCTCTTTAGTAAGAGTAGGGTCTTCAGCTTGCGTTGGACCTGATTTCTTTTTAGCCAGTTCTGGCTTAGATATGGACCCAGCTTTTTTACCTTTAGTAACAGCATCTACGTTTTTACCTAAATCTCCTGCACCCATACCGTCCATAGCAAACTCAGGAACCATCTTACCGTCTGGCCCTTTTTTCATAGGTAAAGGACCACCACCTGCTTTATATCCTTTCTTTTTCATCGTCATCCCCCTCCGCGTAGAGATTGTCAAAAACTTGGTTTACATCCAATGTGTAGTCTAAGTCAGACTTACTGTAGTGGATATGTTGTGAGGGTAAGAAATCAGGAGCACCTTCTCCCATCTCAAACCACGCAGGATGCGACACTCGCACCCTATTATTCGGTAGCGCTACAATATTTCCGGTCCACTTACCTGCGTCTAACAGCTCAAGCACGTGTGCCTGTTTATGTTGAGCAGGATCATCAGCGATCTCAGAATCGGTGTAATCTACCGTGAAGTAATACTTAGCTGGGTAGAACTTACCGTCAATCTTTGCCATCCACGGACACGGTGTACACCTATCAAGGACGTAAACGCTGTGTGTGCGGGACGCGCAATCCCACGGTTGTGCCGCCCAAACCGGCATCGGCTCAGGCCATTCTTCAAATGGAGTATCCCCAACGAGCGCCGTAATAGGCATACGTGCCCACATTGCACCACCATGAACGTTCGGTTCATCGGTATCGTCTGACTCACAGCCAGTGAAAATAACCTGAAATGATAGGCATCGATTAGGTATGGTAGTCACGGCGATGACCATAGCGTGCAAAAACTCGCCATGATACGCCATGTGGTTGTGCGTATATTCTCTACGAACCCAACATTTAAAGTGGGGTATGTTCGACTGTAGGAACGCCATACATCACCATTTGGATTTATCGGCCCAATACGCCGCAGACATTTTGCCTTTAGCAATATTCTTTCCGTGACGCGCTTTAAACGACTTACGTTTAGCTTTCATACGTGCAGACTCGCCCTTTTTAGGTTTACCTGCTGTACTAGCGCCTTGCTCGCCATACCGGATAATTTTTTCCTTACCCCCCTCACACGCTTTGACAACGTGCGATTTTTTAGGGTGTGAAGGAGTGCGGCGTGGCTTATTACAAGACATGCTGGCTTTATCAACTTTGCCACCCGCTTTGTAATAACGCCGCATCATAGATTTACCCGTAAAACACTGTCATAGCAGTAATGTTAGTAAACGCACTTATATACACGTCTGACTGACACCGAATACCGTCATCAGGTATGTTAACTGAGTGTGAATCAGAGGCTATAAAGTCTAGGTCTAGTACAGTGCTCCCACCGTTACCATCAGTGATGGTAAGACGAGGGCTTCCTGTGGTGCTTAGAACCTGCACTTGACGTATACGTGCGGGGCCAACGCCTAGAGATCCTGCGCCTGTGACCCGTTTGGACTGAACGTCTGATCTAGGCATTGTTCACTCCTTATCCAGCGGATACAGTCAGAACACCTGAGTTGCTATACAGTTGACCTGCAACAGATGGGTCGGACGTTGGAAGGTCTTTGATGATAACGACGCTATTAGTACCGTTGTGAGTAATCGAAATGTTTTCGGTTACTGTGCCAGTACCAGTCGCTTTAGTGATGTCCTTAAACCCATTCTCCGAACGGACTGGACCTTGGAATGTAGTATTCGCCATGTGAATCTCCTGTCTTGGCTAATGTCAGTTACAGAATGTAACTGTCAGGGATTGATTTTTTATAACACAGAAAAAGAAAGGGGGCAATAAATGCCCCCCTCTTAGTCATTAAGCTCCCGGAGAACCGAAGATGCCTAATGGGTCTGACACGCCGAACGAGTAACGCTCACGAGCCTTATAGCGACTGTTGCCAGTATCAAAGTCAGCATCCATAGATGTAGACATTGGTGTACGGACAAAGTGCTTAAGACCGTTAGGAACGTCAGTCATCAAGAACCAAGCGTCAGTATCAGTCAGGTAATGGTTAACAGTGTAACCCTCTGGGATAGAACCATTATTGCGAATCGCATTAAGGTCGTTATCCGCAGTACCCACGCGACCTTCTGTTTCGAGCAAACGAGTTGCAACGAACTGAAGAGCAGGTGGAATTACCAGCTTCTTAGGCTTGGCGGCGATGAGAAGACCACGCTCGTCTGTCCAACCAGCGATCTGAATAACGGCGGCTTCCAAAGAAGTCTCGTTAAGATCAGCCGCAACAGTTGGCTCATTCGAGTTGCTACCACCGCTAACCAGTGGGTGATCGGTAGTGCAAAGTGCCTTACCGTCGCCGTAGGTCACACCAGTGTCAAACGCACTATTCAAGATAGTAGCGGCCTTGACCTGCTTGGTGTACGCCATAGCACGTGCGAGAGCCTTCGTATAACGAGCAGACAAAGAGTCATACAAGTTATCTTCAATAGCTTCCTCTGTAATAGAGAAACCCATTGCGATGGTCTCGTGTGTATAACGAGCAGTCCACGCTTCCTGAGCATTGTCATACTCAATTGCGGCACCTTCATTTTTAACAGGTGCGGCTGAGAAGCCTGAGAGCTTGGTCTCTTCCTCAAACGAGCGATCTGAGGTTTCTGATTCAAAGATTTCGGCGTGCTCTTCGCCGTATTTTGCGTACTCCATACCAAACAAAGCGTTCAGTCCGGGAAGGAGTTCCTTTAGTAGCTGGGCGCGTGAAATAGCCATTGCTCAAATCTCCTTATACGCCAGTCGTGTTGTCGTACTGGTGACCTGCGTTCCACTTAACGTAAGCCTCAGTAAAACCACCCGAGCTGTTTTTAGTTTCCTCAACCAACCCGACAATACGGAAAGGAAGAGTGTTAGTTGTAGCACTAGTATCAGAAATCGCACTACGAGAGTTGCCCGAAGTCGAATCACCAGTGTTATCCACGCCTGCAACGTTAGCACCGAGGTCAGTCTGTGCAAGGTCACCAATTGTTGTACCCGAAGATACGACAGCGGCCTTGAACAAAACATCAGTTGCATCGACAACATACGCTTCGATGTCAGATGCGACAGTACTGGCTGGATATGACTGACGGAACACCTTATAACCGAGGTTAGGATCGGTGTACGTACAGCCAAGGAAGACACCTACAGGTGTCATGGCGGCGTCAAACGTGTCACGTTCGACAGTGCCTCCGGTAACGAGCTTCACAGCATCCCCATAAAAAATAGCTGTTCATAGCCACTTGCAATATTGAAGTGACGAGTAACACCTACGAAAGGAGAGCCGCTCAACAGTTTTACCGGAACAAGTCCATAAGGACCACTTACAGTAGGATAAGCCATTTTAAGCTCCTATATTAAGTTCCGTTACCAAAAGTGACCTTCGTCTTTCTCTCATGGAAGAGAGGCATACGAGGGTCGTTCTCTCGCATGAGGTTGTTGTCTACAGATTCCATCTGCGAACGCGTCTGCTGTTTGTAGTAGTCAGTACGTTCTTCGATGAGTTCCACTGGAGCCTTACACAACAACAAACCACCAATTACCACGTTGTCTTTAAATCGATCGTTCTCGATTGTAACCAACGTAATTTCTGGGTGATCTGAAGCCTTTACTGGCTCCCAACCTTCACGCAGTTTGGAAGAAACATTCGTGGCGTCAGTCGTACCTTGCGAACTGACTCTTATCCAGCGAAATTCGTAACCCGGCTCGGGATTGGGTGAGGGTAGTACCTCGGGGCGCATCCAAGTCTTTTTACGGGTCGTTTTTTCACGAGACTTAAGTTCTCGGTCTATACGATTCTCAGCCATTATTGTTTCCTCATATCTAATGCAACCTGTTTGGCGTACTGTTCTGGTGTAAGACCTAAGCGCTTTGCCAACGTTAACTGTGTTTGCGTGAGCCTAATTTTCTTAGGCGCTGTGCTCCGCGTAGCGGGGGCAACCACATTGTTCGACCTAGTTCTCTGTCTTACTTCCGGTTCATCCTCGAAGTTATCGGGGAATACCTCTCGCATACGAGAGTTAATTCTCTCGTAGTAATCGTCAGTTTGAGGGTCAACGCCCTCTTTGACAAGCCTATTATGCAACCCGAGGGCGAAACTTGTCATTTCTTCGTCTTCATTAAACCACGGATTCTCTTTTTGCCAAGTCCGTGTCTTCTCATCAACTTGGATAGGTTGTTGAGCGTATCCCTGCTCAGGACTATCTACAGGTAACGTATACTCAGTTTCAGGTAATTGGAAGTCTTCTAATTTATCAGACTTCAACTTTGCTGTTGTTAACCTATCTTGTGCCGCTAAAACCTTGTCAGAATCACCTGCATCATACGCGCGTTTGTAGGCACGTTTGGCGGCATTAATCTCAGCTTCAGCAGACTTCTTCGCATTCTCAAGCAGAGCGGTCTGACTCTTGTGCTCGCTATCTTTGAGCTTCTTGTTCTCTTCAACAAGGCGGTGAGAGAGGCGTTCTAGCTCTTCACGTTCTCTAAGCGCCTTCTCTTTCTCTCGACGCTCGTCATGATATCCCTTGCTAAAGTGTTGAATACGTCGTCGAACCTTCTCGGAGTAATCCTCCAATTCTTCGTCGGTAACGTCTTCTGGGGGATCTGAAGGTTTGCGGTTGCGGTCTGCTTTCGGTGTGTCATCAACCACCTCAACCTCAAAGTCGTCATCAGAAGAATCCACTTCGCTTGGAACCGGTGCTTCAGATTTCTTACCTCGAACATCAATGGTCTCCGCACTTGAACCTTCTACCTCAATACTTAAGTTTTTTTCTCCCTCACCATCTTCATGAGGGAACCCAAATTCAACTTTCTGAAAAGGCATAATCTATCTCCTATACTGCCATGATCCCACGGGGATCAGGTATTACAGCTTCAACAGAGTCATCGTTCATTAAACGAAACTCTTTACCATTAACCGTGAACCGTGTGCCGGTGTTCATACGAAACATTACGTAGTCACCTTCCTTGCACCACGGACCTTCAGGGAACCGTTCTTTATCCCCATAAGCACCTTCACCCATGTCTACGACAACACCCATAATCGACAGAATGTACTCCTTTTGCTTGGAGTTAGTGGTCTTAAGGAGGCCACCGTCGTAGAACTCTTCTACTTCAGGTAGCGCAATAAGTAAGCGGTATCCGGCAGGTTTTGGGAGCTGTCGTTCCCAGTCAGCATCGGAGATTTCTTTCTTTGGAGCATCAGGCAGTTTTAGTGGCTGAGTGTTAGTCATCATCGTCATCCATAAAGTTACGCGAGAGGTCTTCTATGATTAATTTTGCGGACTCCAGACCCCGAATAAGTCCAACAACTTCTCTGTAGTTGGCGTAATCCTGTGGAACACCCCCTGCTACAAAAATTTGTGCGGACGAGAGTTGCTCGTCGATTTTGTTTGTAAGCACGTCAAAGACGGTTTTAGCCATTACTCACCTCATTTTGGTTGTTCCGATAGCTTTGCTAGTTCGAGATCAAGACGAGTGCTCTCTTGTTGAGCGTCCATCTGTAACTCTTGCTGGTCCAATTTAAGTTTCTCTTGGTCCAACATAGCGTCCATCTGGTCTTTCTGAGCCTTACGTTGAAGGTCAGCCTGTTTGATTTGAGTGTCTTGTTGATCTTTCGCGGCTTTACGCTGGACTTCCTGTGCTTTGAGTTGCAGTTCGGCTTGCTTCTGTTGCATCACAGGATCTTTCGCTTGCTGTTGCGCTTTCTGTGCGGCGGCTTTCTGCTGGTTAGACTGCATAAGCTGTGCGCCTGCCTCGGCTACAAGGCGTGACAGGTCCACTTCGATCTGCTCTGGTAGCTCTTCTCCGGGTGGTGGGAGTGATGCGCCCAACTTCTCTTCAATGTCTCGGCGGTACTGGAACCCGAGGTGCTCTGCGATGTGCGCCTGTAGAGACGCCATAATGCGCTTTGCCTGTGGGTTCTGTCCGATCATAGCCGCGATCGAAGGATCTTGCATGAAGGACGTGTGCACGGCGATGTGAGCCTGATGGTCTTGGTAGATAAACGCAGTAAGCGGTTTGCCTGTAAGCGCATTCATATTCTCGCTGACCGGATCGGTCGGTTTCGCGTCGTCCTTTGTAGGGACGAGCTTGTCGGCGTTTTTAACGCCTAGCACTTCAATCATCTGACGATGAAGTTGAGGTAAGTCGTAGATCTGTGGTGCGGCTTGTGCCATCTGTAGCACAGCTTGATACTGCACAACTCGTTGCGCCATCGTAGAAGAGTTCGGATCGCTGACAGGGATCACGTCCACCATCGCGTAGTCCATCTGACGTGCGCTCACCTCGCCACGGATCGGCTCGTAGCCGTACTCCTCGGAAGCATACTCCGCCATGATTTCCTTGAGCATCTTGAACTCTTGCTTCATGGCGTAATGGACGCGTGCCTGTACTGCCGCCATCGGCTTGAGCGTACGCTCTAAGAGCGCAAGCGTAGTACCCACAGGCGCATTGGCTGACATGTCAGAGATGTTCATGTCAGAGATAGCACCCAGACGCCGCCCTTCGTTCGTGATCTGGTTCAAGAGCGCAAGCAATGTCTGGCTTGGCTCCTTGTAAGGAAGTGGCATGATGTTGTCGCGGATAGATCCGCTAGGTACATCTACATCCTTAAACTCACCGGGTTCTATCGGTGTGTCATCGCCCTTAATTCGTAGTCCACGAGACTTGAGGCCACCGGGCAAGTTAGACAGCGTACCAGCGTCCACCAACTGCCGTATGAGCGACGTTCCCGCCTTAGCGTACCCCCCGATAATGTGGATCAATCCAAGGCCGTAGAAGCCAAATCCGGGGACGTAGACGTAATGGACGAAGTGCTGACGCTTGAGCTGAAGCGGGTCTATCTCGTTCCAGTTTCGACGTATCGCTAGGATCTCACCGCTACCCCGCTCAATAGTCACCACGTATGGCTTGGCGATGTCATCCTCTGAGTCGTCCAGCCCTTCGATAATCATGTCGGCGTGAACTTCGTACAACGCGTAGCGGTTGTCATCAGTCAGCGAGAACCCACCTTCTTCCGCCTTACGCTCTTCAATATCAGAGTGGTAGGGCTGTGGCTCGTTCAGCTCAATGTCACGGTAGAACCCAGCCGCTTGTAACTTACGCAACTCGTTCTTGGTCTTACGCATCACATGAGTAACACGCTCCGCAGTCTCGATGTGACTTGCGCCGTAAGGGACGATAACGTCCTCTGCGGGGATATAGATAGCGGCCTGACGTCCCATATTAGGGTCGTAATAAACCTTCTTAAACGCCGACCCAGCGAGTCCTAGGCTATACAAGAGTCGCTCGTGCTCAGGTCTGTACTCGACCATCCGCTCCGTCAACTCGTAATTCATATCCGCTTTGACGCGTTGAGCGGCTTCTTCCTTCTCCTTAGACTCTTCGCCAAGGATCTTGACCTTAACAGGGCCAGCGGAGGGGAACGTCTCGGACATAGTTTCGGCTTGAAACCGGATAGCCGCCTCCGCCAATACGGTGGAATACACGCCACACGCGCCTTCCCACGGGTCAGTACGCTCTTCGTACTTGAACCCCAGCACATCCAAACCCTTTACAAAGGTATCAGCCCACTCTTTCCGACCGTCAATGTCTGACTCAATCAGGCCAGTCAGCTCGCTGGATATCTCTTGTAAGTGTGAGTCGTCCAATACCTCGGCAATGTTGATGTCAAACGCCATCATGTCCGTCATATCAGCGTCAGGGATCAAGGTGATCTCCATCGACCCGTCGTCGAGGATGACCGCTTCGGGGTCTATGATCTCAATCTCTAACTCAGATCCACCCGCTTCAGCGACCTCATCCATGCCTTCTGGCGCAGAGTACATTCCTTTTTCTATAGCCATGTCCTAGCCTCTTAGTAATACCCGCCGCTTCGACGTTTGAAGTATTGTGGTTCTTCTGGTTCATCCGTGGGCAAGCGTATAAATCCACCCTGCCTAAACCTCATCAGGGCCATTACCGTTGAATCCACGAGGTCATCATGGCTCATAAACGGAAATCCAGCAATTTCTTCTACGACCTCTTCAGCCCACCGCGTCGGCGGTACCCACACTAACTCTGATGCCACAATATCTGCAACAGAATTCAACCGTGCCATCTTATCACCTGAGCCACGGTGTGGCGTGTATTCTTGCACAGGCAGGCCCATCCGTCGCATCTCTTGGTACAGTGCCGTACCTGCGGACTTCTTCTCCACAATAAACGAATCAGGATCCCACTCCTGATACTCCTCCATCGCCATCTGTTTCAGCTCAGGAAACTCCATCCGCTTCTTAATACTATTCAGCAGGATGACATTATACGCGCTGGTGTTCTCGTTGAGGAACACCCCCCACGTCGTCAGTGCGGTGTAATCGGCACGGTTATGGGTCTCTGCCGCCGCATCCAGTGACATAATAATGTACTCACAAGAAGGCGGTGTGTCCTGATCCCAGATCCCCCACCACTCTCGTTTGACGATAGACGCTTCTTCAGCCGTCGGTTGTTGCTGGTACTGTGCGTTCCATTGAAACGCAGGCATTGACGCCTTAGTACGTAGCAGTGCCTCTAAATCAAAGAACTCCGGCCACAGAGGTTTCTCAATGTACTTCTTCGTCTTCTTGTTCTGCACTTCAAGGATCGCGGGAAACTCGACCACTTCATACTGATCTGACCGTGCATTCTTCGACATATCTGCGGTTACACGGCCCGTCAGGTCGTCCATGTGCCACCGTGTCTGAATGATCGCTACGCGTCCACCGGGCATCAAACGGGTTCGTGCACCGAAGGTAAACCACTCGTAGGCTTTATCGAATACCTCGAAATTGCCATTGATGACGTCTTGTTCAGAGTGAGGGTCATCGACCAGAAGTAAATCGGCACCACGACCAGCAAGAGCACTGCCAATACCGCACGCATAGTATTCTCCTCCAACGTTCGTGTTCCATCTACCTGCTGACTTACTATCCTGTGCCAGTGATGTAGTGGGGAAGACACCCTTATACTGGTCAGTTGCGATTAAGTTCCGCACCTTCCGCCCGAAATCCACCGCCAGATCCGTGGTGTGGGACACCATCATGACCTTTTTATTGGGGTTCCTACCCAGAAACCACGCCGGATAAAAGATCGAAACAAGCTGAGATTTGCCGTGTCGAGGGGGTATATTGACGCAAACACGGTCTTTATCCCCCGATTCAACGTCCATCAGCATGTCTGCCAGTATGCGGTGGTGCTTACCTACAATAAACTCGGGCATCATAAGCTGGCAAAACGCGATCAGATCGTTGTATGCGGCTTGATTTTCCTTACGAGAGGACAATTCACCCGTAATTTTCTCGATTTCAACGATTTCATCCGCTGAAAACGTATCTAAGTTGTCCAAAAGCGTCTGGATGTCCTCTTCTGAGAAGTCCTCAACCGCTTTAGTCATCCGATAACCCTAATTCAGCGTCCACATCGACCACATCACCATCAATAATCACCGCATCCTCGGCTTCTTCCGCTGGTTCGACCAGTTTTGCCAGCTTTGAACGCAGACTTTCCCGCAATTCGTCGGTGGTTTTGTGCGTTATGGTGATTTCAGCCTTCTCTGTGAAGAGTCCTACATCCGAAATCTTACCCAACAGCTCTAATGCACGGATTCTGACGCGGGGATCGGGGTTTTCGGTCTCTTCGATCAGCTTATTAGTCACCAGATGGCGCACTTGAGTGGCGCTTTCCACTACTGAGTGCCCAAATTGGGTCAAAATCCCGTGAGTGGCGACCAATGCGGCGGGCGGTAGCGTGGATGCACGCTTGTTACTCACCTTCTTAGAGGTTTTTTCAGGGTCATCTGCGTAGGCCAAGGTCAATTTAGCCGCAATGTTGTTGTCTTCGGCGGACGGCTCGACCTCTAACCCGTGTTCAGCAAGGAGGGAGGCGGTAGCGCTCGCGGCTTCTACCCGAGTCCGAAGATCAATACTAGGCACTTTCTCCGAAAACGGCACGCCGACTTCGGGTTCAATCTCTAAAGACATATTGTTTCCGCAGGTTTGTTAACCGTTGGTGGTGATTTATACCAAACTTTAAATTTTTGCGCAAAAAATTTTTACTACGCCGATTTCAAAAGAGACGGGGGGTGTTCCCTATATAGAGGGGGTGGGGGAGCTGAAACCAAAAATGGACTCTAAATTCGTGGAAATTAGTAATATATAGATAATACAGAGTCACATTGTGACAGCGGGGTTATAGGGGTGGGGTACCCCATCGGATATCACGTTTCGCCACGTTTAGTTAGGGAACTCCCTAACTTGTCAGGTTATCTATTGATTTGTTACCACATGATACGGTTTAATGGCTACGTCTTAGGGGGAAACCCGTAGACATCCATTTACGTCATAACATGAGGAATATGACAATGAGCAATTCAAACAGTAAGCCAGTGTTTGTTAACACTGTAATGACCACTGCCGTACGCGATGCGGTTAACAAGACCGAAGGCGCTAAACGTGCCATGAGCAAATTTGCTGATACAGCGATTGCAGAGTTCGGACCGGACGCGATGCTCCACTTCACGTCACCTAAGACCAAAGGATCACTAGCCACTGAGGAATCGTGGACAGCATTCAACGCGGTCCTAGTGACTACCTTCACAGCGGCGCAACAAAAGCTGTTAACGCTTCCAATCAAATCAATGTCGGATGCTGAGAAAAAACAGCGCAAGTATCTCCAACAGCAGTTGGGATCTAAGGCAAAGGATCTCCGAAACGGTCTTAAGCGCCGCCTAGGTGAGACTGAGCCAAAGGAGCAAAAGGCTCCACGCGCTCCCGATGTTCGCATCCGCGATGCCGCGCAGGACATCATCAAGGTCTGCGAAAACCTCGAGGGCGATTCGACTTTCCGACCGGCTGACATCAAAGCACTGGCCGAACAGATCATCCGATCTATCTAACCCATCGGGCCCTTCGGGGCCCTTTCCTTTTGAGGTAACAAGCTATGAGATATCTATCTGATCTACTGACTTGCGAGATGGTCGAAATCAAAGACCGCTTTACTATTGCCTATCTGGAATCGGCAGTCATGAGTCGGGCCAGCCAACCCTACATCTACAAACCTGTTTACAGGTTACCTATCCAACACCTACCGTTCACCATCGTATGCACACCCTAACCCCAACCCGCTTCGGCGGGTTTTTTTTCGCCTGCCGTTTGATACCAGTTATATGTGTCGCGCCGAGCCTCACGTGTTATCACGTGTGCGCCACGTGGCTTGTTCCCGGATTAAGAGTTAGGGAATTCCCTAACTTCCTAAGATACCAGTTAAAGGAGTCGCGCCGAGCCTCAGCCTGATGTGTTGTCACGTATAGGCACGTGTTAGCACGTCGTGACACAAAAATATAATGTTCGTTTTTTCTTTTGTAATGTTCGCGGTAATGTTCGTAATGTTCGGCTAATGTTCGCTTTTTTTAGAGCATGTGCGTACATTTGGTTTTGGTGGCATATCGTACCGGCGCAAGCAAAGCGTTACCGATTCGTGCCTATCGAGAAATAACTAAACTTATCAAATACTATATATATATATAATGTTCGTTTTCTAAAAAATAGAGCGGGTCTGTAAAACGTACGACCGTTTATATTGTTCGTTTTCTCGCTCTTCAAGGAGTCCCCTCCAGCCTAGGCTCCCTCTTCTGAAAACAGCGAACAATAGAACATTACTTGCGAATCAAAAACTTACGTCATTTCAAAAACGAACAATACAAGAACAATACACAATACAACAGAACATTACACTTCCCGACACGTTTTGTGATAACTTGACATTATCCGCTACTTATGAGATACTATGTTAGCTGGGAGTTCGGGCGGGAGTCCTCATCGTGTAACATATTTACACGCCTTTCGTTACCGGCTCCCAGCACCTACTAAAAAACATTACTTGGAGAACGACAATGCAACACTACGACACACAATCTAACGTGTTAGGGAATTCCCTAACTTCTACAAACCAACCAGCACCGGACATCACTTCACCCTCTGTTGGTTCTATTTCATCCTCTGCAATGATGGTCGAGGTCAGCTTCTCAACGTGGACAGGGCGCAAGCTCGACAAGCGTGCATCCCGAGATGTCACCATGACCAACGGTGCAGACACCGGTACAGCCAACGTCAATAAGAAGTTATTGGGTGATTGTGAAGAACTCAAAGCCGTCCAAAAGTTCGCGGCCAACGCACGCAACATTCATTACTCGATGACCATGCCGTGGTCCGATACCGGTATGCGGTTACTTCCTACCGCGCAGTATGCCAAGTACCACCAGACCATGACGGATTTCCAGAACGAATTCGAGCGACTATCGCAGGTGTTTATCAGTGCGTACGACTGGGAGATCAGTCAGGCTCAAGCACGTTTGGGTGCGTTGTTTCATGCTGACGACTACCCCTCTGCCGATTCCATTGCGGCTAAGTTCGGGTTTCGTATTAACTACTTACCGCTCCCTGAGTCCGGCGACTTTCGCATCGACGTGGGTAATGACGCCAAGGAGCAGTTGACCAGTCACTACGCCACACAGTACAGCGGGTTCTTGGAACGCGCGATGAATGACGTGTGGCGTCGTGTGTACGACTCGCTCACTAAGATGTCAGAGCGTCTGGACTACGGCGACCACGAGCAGAAAAAGATATTTCGTGACACGCTCGTGGACAACGTGCTCGACATGGTGGACCTGCTCGAGGTGTGTAACGTGACCGGTGACTCTCAGATGTCAGCAATGCGGCTCAACCTTGAGG
>Ga0222716_10001228_pt1 | contig 21696 bp, 41 predicted proteins | sample C33_13DmetaG_FD_165044 | JGI IMG/M metagenome (GOLD analysis project Ga0222716, IMG submission 165044) | Estuarine water microbial communities from San Francisco Bay, California, United States - C33_13D | ecosystem: Environmental > Aquatic > Marine > Unclassified | place: USA: California... | reverse complement strand
TATCTTTGAATGCCTGTGCAGATTGATAAGTACCTTTCGCATAATCTGAACTTTTTAGTGCAGGCGCTTTCGACTCAAACATTTTAGGAATATCATCGATCTGATCTGCCCAACTGACTTTCTTGGTAGACATATTCGTTACCGAGAATGCGTCTGGACCATCGTCGAAAACAAAAGTACCAACCTTCTTACCATTTTTCATCACAGTATGTAAATCTGCATCTGGATTCTTTGCTTTTACTAGAGTGATACTACCAGATTTAACCCTTTTTGCACCATTTACCCATTGTTTTCCGAGCGCACCTTCGGTAATAGACTCTTGCACCATACGACCATTCTTTACCATGCCGTGTTTCTTTAACAACACATGAATGCCATCTCGCACATCCGTATCTAATCCAGCAATATGTTTTTTCATTAACATGAATGCTTTGTTAGCAACATTAGGTGTGTTCTGATTGTCCCCAATTGCTTTGACGTAGTATGCAACTTTCTCAAAGTCAGTCTTGTCGATACCACCACTCTTCTTGGCATATGACTGGATATCCATAAATGCTTTACGGAAGTCAATTGCTTCATCAAGTTCTGTTGACTCGATGTTCAGAGTCTTGGGATAATCTTTATCACCTGGCTTTGCCTTTGGTTCACCACGCTCTCGCTTCTTACGAATGTTGTGCCAGAGACCCTTACCCTTTTCTTCGAGTTCAGTTGACTCCATGTAGTCTTTTGCTTTCAATCGATTACCACTTTTTACTTCGTACTCACGTGCGGCAATCTGAGATACAAACTTAACTTTTGCTCGTGCGATTTTTTCCAGTGCTTTAGCATCCATTTTGGCAATCATTGCCTTCAATTTCTTATAAGTCGGAGAGGTTGGATCGATACGGTCAAGATTTGCATATGCCTTCTTGAGTTGTGCTAATTGTGCGTCTGAAAATTCGTTGAGCATTGTTTCTTCAAGAACAGACTCTTTTAACTTGTGTCCTGTCAACTTAAAGGTAGCAAGTTTTCTCAATTCGTTACCCGACTTACCCCTGTTTTTAGGATCCTTCTTCAAAGTCTTCATAAGTTTCTGAATACTATTTTCATAGTCTACCGTAGACTGTCCAGTCGGGAGTCCGGTTTTCGCTTCTTTCGGTACACAATCATTTACTCTTTTGCCACCTTTCATCTTAGTGCCAACTTTCTTATGAGTGTCCCAACAAGGATCATCGTCTTCGTTTGCCATCTTGACACCGGCATACTTACCCTTACGGATATCTTTCATCGTCTTGACGGCTTTCTTACGATCTTTCTCTGCGGATTTCTTATTCGTTACATTCTTATGTACAGTTTTGAGGATTGATGCTTCATCAACAGACTCTTTAATATCTACAATAGAGGCTGCCATGTCACCAACGGCAAACGATACCATCGAAGTATCAACTCTTTTGTATAAGAATCTTTTTACACCGGTTGGATTTCCTTTGTTAGCAAGGGTAATCTTTTCTACTTCACCCCTACGAACTGTACTCTTTGATTTAACAACAAATTCAATGTAGTCATCACCTTTCTTGATAGAGTCATTAGACTTGATTTTAACGGTAGAACCTTTTTTCAATTTGTCAAACATTTTGACCAACTTTTCTCGATCTACTGTGGTCAACTCATTTATTGTCGTACTATCTTCCATTGTTGCCTCTATTGTCCAAATTGCCTTTGATGTCTTTTCTGATGCTTTGTCTATTTTAACTTTTTTACCCATAAACTTTAACAAATCAAGAGTCTTTTTAAAATTACCCTTTTCGATATGTTGAGTTGCCATTATTTTAGCGGCAGGTTTAACATCCATTTGACGTAATTTTAATGATTCTTTATAAATTTTCATGAAACTATTTATACTATTCTGTGTTTCGTTTTCTAAATGTAACAGTGTCTTTTGGATTAAATTTAATACTGTTCATTGTATCTTCGGTCTTTTTTGGCACCCCAGAAGTTTTGGATGGGAGTCCTCGATTTTTACGTAATGTTCTAGCCAATCGTGCTTTGTCAAGTACTCGATCAAATTTAATTTTATCAGATTCTTTCTCACGATCAATTTTAGCCTTAGCGATCTTGAGTTCATCCTCATTGGTTTCGCCGGGTGTTGTTTTTTTGGCAGATCTAGTGGACTCTGGAGTTCCCCATTCGGGTTCGTCCTTATACCAACGATCTGTTTTCTTTATCGATTCTAACCATTGGCGAGTAATCCTACCTTCATCTAATGCTATGATAACATAATTAGTACCTAGGCGATGAACATAACCCTCTTTTTTAGACGATTTTATTATGACGCGATCTCCCTCATTGAACAGATCACCTTCCAAATATTTTTCTCTTATCTTGCTAACTTTTTCTAGCTCGATATGATTTCTAAAAGAAGTTGTTTCTTTAAGTCCCATACCAATACGAATATCGTTGAACAACCTCTTCGCATCTTTGTTAGACATAGTAGAAGGAACGCCTTGGGAAAATGTTGTGAAATCATTTTGGGAAGCGTTTGCTCGTTGTTTTGAAGCAGACATACCTTCAACACCTTCAGCGTCAGGGTCTCTTTCTCCTGCAGACACAACGTTAATCTTTTCAAAATTGTAAAACCCGTGTCTAGCCTTAGTTCCGTTATACTTTTCGAGTAATGTCTTAAACTCTGTCACTCGATCTGAACCAACGACCATGGTGATGCGATTGAATCCTTGATCGTACAACGACACTGCAATTTCAAATACATTGCGAATTTTTTTGTTTAGGATTACATTACGACCATGTTTAGGAAACATTTTTCTAACATGTTTGATTTTCTGACTGTAGTCTAGAGGGTTTTTTTTAGGATCACTGGACTGTGATAGATAAATTTTGTATGGATTTTTTCCAGCTTTAATAGACAACACGGACATCAATTTTCCATGACCAATTGTCGGCGGATTCATCCGGCCGAAAGTGAAAAAAACTTCTCGCGTTTCTTCGACAAGGTATTGTTTAAAACTTAAAGACATTATTTGTCTCCCGACTGTCCCATTCTTCGCTGTTTCTCTTGATTGCGGATTTGCGGCATGAGTTTTTTAGCGATCTTTTGAATGCGTGGTTTCATTTTATCTAGGCGTTTTTCTATACCCTGTCTGCGAGCAACAGGTACATCACCTTTAGGTGTGTCCTTAGATAATTTTTTAAATAATAACATACGTGCTTGTCTTTGTGCACGTTTAGTCAGTCTTTCGGTGTTGGCGGGTTTTTTTGCAGCGCGTCGACGACCCATTGCAATTTTATTTTTATTTTTTTTCATGGATCGAGCTCGAGCTCGTCTTTGTGAAAAATCTAAAGCTTCTTCTGTAGAACCCTCTCCAATACGACCACGATGTCGTTTATGTGCAGCATATTTAACTATCTCATGCTCACCGGGTTTGTAATCCACAGCAATAAAATCTTTAAAAGATAATGGCTTTGCCATTTTAGTTCCTTGTCGGTTTATCCCATCCCTTCAAAATATCAGGCGAAAAGTTGTTGTATGAGAATTCCATTCTATCAACAATCTTTACCGCATCACCACCTAACTTATCGATTGCAACGTAACCTTCGGCGCCAGTCACTTTATAACCTTTTTTGGTTTTGACAAAAGTGTCGATGTTTTGCAATTGATTAAGTTTATTTATAAGTTTCATTTTCGCAACTACTATTAACTTCTGTAGTTCGAACATTTTAATTAAGTTTTCAGTATTGTCAGGCGAGAAAAACGACAGGAGATCGTCAAGTTTCTTTTGTTGTGCACCTTTACCTTTAGCAGTTTTTCTAGCATCTATTTCTTTCTTATATTTTTTAGTTATCCACTTAATCAGTTTTGTGGTGTGTGATTTTGAGTTTCCGATAACTGTTCCGCTTCGGACAAATGTGTTGTTGAAGGTTTCGATGTGTTGGGCGAGTTGTTGGTTTCTTTCCAATGCACGTAATGTCGTCCCGCTAATAGAATTGAAAAGAACACCAATTTGTGATAGAGTTTTGTTAACATCTGCTGTTTCCCGTTTATTCATTGTGGCAGATGACATGTCTCGGAGAAATGCGTCCTGAGACCACACTGCACTGGTTTTGTTTAAGGCCGAAACGTTTACACCAAACGAAGCATTCATGGTCTCAAAAGTTTTGCCTGTGTATGTGGTGTGCCAAACGATCCCCATTTTAGCTGCTTTCAAAGCAGAGGCTTGTTCAACAGGTACAGCATAAACTATTGTGTTGGGGTGGAATGTTACATATTTTTTACCGTCAATTGTCTTAGTTTTTAATTCAGAAGAGTCAAAAAGAAAATCGCCTTGTATTACACCCTTAATGCCGAGGGCTGGCAAATATTTTAGTGCAAGTTTCAGTTTCTTATTCAAATCACCAGAAGTATCATCATCGACTTCTGCATCAGTCTTGTAGACTTTGGGGTTTTTATTGAAAATCCCTTTCTTTGCAACAAAGAATTTACCGTCACGAGGGTCTGTCCCAGCGAACACTGCGGGTGCACCGTCCCACTTGACTGAAACTGACCCTCCAGAACCGCCTAGAAGGTCTCTGAGGTCTCTCAGAGCGAATATTGCTTGACGCGTACCATTGACACCACCATAGAGAACCTTGTCCTCAATGTGGGTCATATGAGTGTTCTTTTGTTCCGATAATGTTTCTTTAAATGATATCATACACACTATTTATAAGAAAAGTTACACATAAGTCGAGTAGGATACCCATCTTTTCCCTGAGTGTCTCTGATATTCAGTTGGAACTTATATGTAGAAGATTCTACAACGTAATCAATCCTACGACCATTACCACCTTTTCCGCCGTAATATATGGTAGCAGAACCAATGTTTGCAGCCCGATTTAAAGAAGAAAGATCCATCTTTTTAGAGATGATTTTGCCTGGCATTTTATGAATAACATGATACCCTTCACCTATACCAGTCTTTAAGAGTTCTGTTAGTTCAGTGGGTCTGACAATTTCTTTGTATCCGCGTTCTAGCTTCTGGTTAAACACATCACAGAAGGCTACAGGATCTATTCCGAAAGTCTGTAAAAGTTTAAGACCTTCACCCACGATATTATATGATTTCACAGCATCTGGAGTGATACCTGTGCCTGAAGGCGTGGTACGTAAACCTACATTAAAAAATGTCACAGTACTACCCAGTTTCAACGACAGGTACACCTGATTTTTAAGAGTACCATCGGATATAGTAATATCTGTTACAGACTTACCAACATCGTATCCAGTGCCTTTTGGATTTTTCAGTGCGATCTTAGGTGAATAAATGAGAGGACGCTTGGTATTTTCTCCACCTAAAATGTCAACCTTAAGTTTTTTCCACTTACGAATACCATATGTTTTGTCTAGGTCTTCAATTGCAAGAAGCATAGGTCTGTCTGATACTTTTTCACCTTTCCACCAAGCTAACAGTGCTTCTGCAAATTGTGGTTCAAACAGGTTTCCTCGGTTGTTAACCCCTCGATTGCCTGATGAACCATTACCAAATTTAATTTTAAGTTTATCTAATTTAGCCTCTTTTGATATGATACCAATCTTGATATCGTTCTCGATGTATCGAGTAACGTTAGCCTTTTTCTTTTCTTTTAAATCTAAGTTGATCGGTGTTTCCAGCTTGGGAAATTTCTTTTTTAGATATTGAAACAACAAAAAAAGTTCCCCCTGAGATTCTGGAGGAAAGTTTTTTGTTTTTTCTCTCAGTTCGTTAACTGATTTTGGGAAAAAGTCATATGCCATAATATCTATTTATATATTAATGCCACCTATAAAACTTATGTTCGCCAATTCTACCTACTGGAACCATACCTCGATCATTGATCCAATTCGGTTGTACATATGTCGCATGATAGTGGGTCGATCCTTCACTTATTCCTCTCCACCCACCACGTAAAACCATCTCTGCAACAATCTGTGCGTCTTCCCAGGCATCTTCTTCGAGAGGTTCGTCTGATAGTCCGTCACAATACCAAGAAAAGTGACACATACCACGAACAGGAACATCGTTACCCTTCCAATTCACCCGCATCTTTGCTTGATTCACCACACCACAAATGGTGTCGGGAAAGTGTTTAGAATCTACCCTATTAAGGACAACATCTGCCACACCAATCCGCCCAGCAAGGTTATCGCTACGAGACTCATGATAGACATTGAGAGCAAGACATAGTTGTTCGCTTTTTTGGAATTCTCCAACTCGATTTCCATCTCTTTCTGGTAATTCATCAAGTTCTGGTATTGTTGATGACGGGGAGGCCTCCCCGAAGCTCTGCGTTTGCGGTTCAATTTGTTTTTCAAAACTTTGTTTTTTATCGTCATTTTTAAATATCCAAATCAATACTAATGTTAATAAAAACCCACTAACGATAGTCGGGATAAGTCGATTCATCTTCATCTCTCAATGTTTGAATTCTTTCTATGATTTGACTTTTTTCATCATCATCATAATATTGCCAATTGTTTATTTCAACAAGAAATCTATGACACCCAACACACATTTGGCCCCAATTGGGGTCAAGTGTGCAGACGCCTATACATGGTGATGATACTTTACTAATCATATTTTTATTTAGGAAGCTTGAGACATACGATTAGAAGAGGGTTTGATTTCCAGAGTATCTTTTGGTTTAGGAATATACCACATACCTTTAACGTATGCTTTCACTATCTTGTTTGCTTGTTTGAGACAAACAATTATATCTGTGCGTTTGTTAGGATAAACTCCGATGATTTTATCAAATTGCACAAGAACATCATCTAGGTCATGTCGCCAATCAAAACTAAACTTCCTACCATCCGACACAACAATTTCATAGTTCATCAAAGCCAAACAAGACTTTTGGAACTCTAAGTGTTCACGAATGATTTCATTACATTCTGCAATAGGAACTTTAGCCACTCGTTTCGATAAAGTCTCATCAAGGATCACCCGTCGATGTTCCAACGGGATCTCCGCATGGTTTTCATATTCACCAGTGTACTCATGAGTCTCAGAGTTATATTCCATCATCTTATGCTGCCTCCGCCATTTCAAGTGCAATGTTAGTCGCTTTTAATTTTCTAGTTTGGTTAATACCGAACCAAGCAGACGCCATACGTGCGTCAGTTGATCGACCCAGTTTGTGGTCAGTGATAAAGGTCACTGAGTTAAGAGCATTCCACCATGTACCCATCGCCATATCAGCACCTGGCTGAGTCTCAAGAACATCAAATGCTGTTTTGGCGGTAGTTGAAAGGTCTGCATATTCTTTTGCTTCTTTCTTCTTGGTGTTAGCCGCAGGAAACACTTCATTATAGAAGGTAATCAGGTCACTGAACTTAGCCTTCTTACTTGCCATGAATCGTGCGGCGTCTCGGTACTGTTCAAACTTCTCGTGAGCAAGACCCATCTGATCCTTCACAAGATCAGCATTGAACTCACGACGATGATTCAACTTCACCTCATTATTAGTGGCACCATTTAAGGACATAGTAAGAGTGTTGTTGCAAACGACCCGTGTGGGGGTCATACGGACGTTCAGGGACTTGCCATACTGATGGGGGTTAGAGAACAACATATAGTTGTCAACTCTGTCCTCACCAAGGACATCGAAGGACTCTTTGATCTTTGCGAGGACCCAGACAATCTGGCCATTTTTCAATGAACCAGCAGTGTGCATTTCCATATCACCAGCAAGACAGAACTCGTTGAAGAAATCGAACGCTTCAGAGTTCTGTACTGGTTCCCAACCATCACCCACAGATGGCGAGAGAACTGTGTTGTCAGACTCTCGCAATAATGCGTTAGTGCCGGTCTCAATCATATCACCGTCAAAGGTGACAAATGATGGCCGTTTGACCACAGACCAATCTAGACCCGCCTGTTTCTGCATCTGTCGTGGAGTTAGGTCGGCTGCAACTTTAGTACCGAGACCATGCCAAGGAACTTGACCTGCATATGCCATTGTTTCTACTTCGTGACTCATAATTTATTCCTTTATTATTTAATAACAAATGTTATTTTAACATATAAAATATGTTTTGTCAACACTTTTTTTAAGAAAAGTTTCTATCGTTTTCTTCACAGAACACCTGTTCTATAATTTTCTGGTCTTCCCAGATCTGAGCAATAGGTAATCCGTTAGAATCTTCAACCATCTCAACCAAAGGAAACGCATGACCCATTGTATTTTCCTGCCGCTCTTTAGCAACCTCGATTGCATACTCTTTCACAAAAGTATAGAGTGTCCTTACCGAAGCATCTTTGAAGTTCTCGAATTTTTCTACTACTTCAAAAGATGCATCATTTGAACAACCAATACCACGTATTACATTAACATTCATATGTTATCTCCATTATATAACTAAAAGATTACCATCGGAGTCATAGGAATTTTTACCAGTTTTCGCCTCCGATGGCGTGTTGCCTAAATGGGTCATGCGTTCACCATCGAACACATGTCCCGATTCTACACATTTGCCACATTTACTACCTACTTTTGTCATAAGAAATGAATTCTCAGCAAGCATCTTTTGGGTAATAGCATTGCAAATGCAAACGTACATTATGCGGCGTTCCTATCAAGAATGCCATTGATAAACCAGAAAGCATATTGGTTAGCAGACCATTCTTCACACGCACCTGAATCCACATAACGATTCACCATCTCTACGGCAATATCCTCATAGAGTTTAGCATTCGAATCCACTCGCAAGAACCAGTTATCGTCTAGGACTTCATCCGCAATCAAAGCTACAGACCTCTTAGGCAACAATTCGAGTTCGTTGAGCATCCCTTCAAAAATATCATAATCATCCATTACGCAACCTCCGCATATGCATCATCTTCAAGGAAAACACGAAGGTTGTGTTCAACCTCCATCTCATTAAGAGCATTTACATACTCACAAAGGTTACCAATATCACCAGTATCAACAAACTCACCAGTGGTCATGTCAACTAAAATTCCCATATTTCTTCTCCTTATCATCAAATTACATAGTAATTATACAGGATCATGGAGGAAAAGTAAAGTTCTAAGTCATTGATTTTAAAAGGAAAAAAAACCCTCGATAAATCAATGACTTACGAGGGTAAAAAAGGAACTTTTTTTAGATTAATTAAGAATAAGAATATAACTAAAAGTTATAAACCGGCTTCCGTTAATGTCATATCAACAACACCTTCTTCAATCAACTTGCGGCGATTCTTCATGTGTGCAGCCTGAGTCTCCTCTTTACTACCACCAAAGTATGGGACACAGTGACCCTCTTCAGCCATAACGACCGTGGCGGGGCGCCAGGCGTCCTTGGCAGGATCATATACATCAAAGTCGCCAAGGATACGTCCGAACTTACCTTTCATGTCCTCACCATCTTTTGCCACTTGGGTCTTAAGAATGGGACTTTTACCTAGCAACTCTTTTAGTCGTTTTTTTGCAGCTAAACCGAAAACTTTCTCTACCTTGTCTCGGGTCCTACTTTCAGGCGTATCAATTCCCATGATACGGACGCGTTCATCCTTTAACCAGACACCAAATCCCAGATCAATGTCAACATCAACGGTGTCACCATCAACAACTTTAACTAATTTTGTTCTGTATTCGTACATAATTTACTCCAAATAATTTTAGAATATTTATATCAGTGGCATACCATCTCTCCAATCTAAGAAAGCGTGAAGTAAAAGACCGAACCCAAGAAAATATTCTATAGGGGTTTGTGCCATAAAAAAGAAAACGACACTTCCTATTATTTGAAGTTTGACCGAGTGGTCATAAATTAAATCTTTTATATCCATTATGATATCATCTCCGAAATTTCTGTTGCATATTTTTTATTGGTTACGGGTACAGCGTTGGATTTGTGGAGGGTGGCGATTCCAATAACGTAGTCTCCAGTGTACTGCTGGGACTCTCTTTTGTCGCCTCCTGCCGCTCTTGGAGTAATAGGTGTCGACTTGTAGCGTTTAATCTCTGCCGCACGTTCTGTTGCATACGTACTCTTTGGTTTGTACTCCTGAAACTTAGGGGGCGTATATTTGACACAGACTTCTCCTTTTGGTTTACGGGGTTTACGTTTGCGACCATTAAAGTCGTATTTAGTTGATCCGAAAACTCTCATGTTAACACGCCACCTCCCAACTAATATAAGGACGAGTGTTTCCACTACCATTCCAGTTTACTTTGCAACCACTCGCTTCAATGAGCGGGATGACTGCCTTGAAGTTTGCAACACCTTCGTCGGTGCCATCGAAACAAAACATAGATCCATCACACTCGGTAGGAGGCATACAAACAAATCCACCCACACTGGTGTCAGGTTCATAGTCGAGATCCTCTAAGTCACATGAAACGAAACCCTCACCTTCACAATGTCCACAATGAACATCTTCTTCATCGTCCCAAGAAAACTTTTCTTGGAAACCTGTACCGTCACAGTATTCGCAATCTTTATCACTCGTGTCAGTGACTTCACAGTCTTGAGAATGATTGAATAACACTTTCGTCATATCAGTGTGCTCGACTTCACCCCACGCACACGATTGACAACACGGCAGGTTCCACTCAACGAACCAACCTTCGGCACGAAGTGCCTCCTGCATTCTAGCAAAACTCATCGAACTTCCTTATAGTTTCGTAATCTGTTAATAGCATCATTTCACCTTGAGCGGCAACCACTTGTTCTGGCAGGATCCCAGACTCAAGACATGCCTCATACCAATCAGCAAACCCAACCACTGCTTCTTCAAAACTCATTAAAACACTCCTAAAAAAATTGCTGCGGAAACAATACTAACGTTGAGGATATACAATCCGATGATTGCCAGTTCAAGACGATCAAACTTTTTTTCATGTTCATCGAATGATTTTTCAATACCAGACATCAAACCGTTAATTTTCTTCATCGATACACCTCATCCGTTTTTATGAACACGGTGTATTCCGTGTTATGACCAGGAAAACCCTTGTCGTCGTGGACTACCATGTCCACAGCAAAACCTTCGTCAAAGACTTCCGAAACAAAACCAGTTCGACGTTTACCGTTGCGTTCAAAATTGACATAAGAACCGTTCAGGTACGCTTTTGGGTTGGTTGTTAATTCACTCATACTAAGTATCCTTCTTTTTTTAAACTGTTTGGTTTCCATCCTTCGATGATGGTTTTGGCAGTGGTGCCGAATCCCATAGCATCAAGAACACCACGGATGTATTCAATCTCATCTGCTTTCGCAAGACCAGCATGGTACGCACGGCTGTCGTCCGACATCATGTAAGTCCAGTCGTGAAACTTACACTTCTCGTGAAGAATTTCACAGATTTCTGTTGCATCCTTACCGCTCAAATCTAAACGTTTCATTACACAGTCTCCTCAATTAAATCTGTATACTCATCCAAAATATCGGTAATATCACCAAGAACAGTCGGGCTTAGATGACCTTTTCTAAAAGCATCGACAACCGATTCGGTAATGCCCATAACCTTTTTTATTTTGATTTCATACTCAGTCACATTATTCATTCTCACTCTGCCTCTTTCGTTAAGACTGTATCAATACTTGCAATCTGTTCCTTTGCTAATTTCAAAGCAACTTGCAACCCGATTGCATGTTTACCTGCTTTTTGCATCACTGGATCACCTTCCACTGCATTCATCAGGGTTTCAATGGTAACACGACTACCAGCAAGTTCAGCACGAGCATCACACATCTCAAAAAAATAATCATTCATTATACTATGAACCATACTAAAGTTACTGCAATTGCAGCAATTACAGGAGGAATTACAAACAAAGTTCCAACAATAAAAACAACATCTTTCATATCAATCTCTCATCATTTAAAAACATATTATCGCATACTTTTTGGAAAAAAACAAGCGAAAATTTGGAATACATTATATTCCGCTTTTTCATGCATCATAACCAAGGGTTTTTTTAGTTTCTTCATATGCTTTTACTAATGTAGACTTTCCGCCAACATTAGGGGCACCCATATTAGAGACATATTTACTCCAATCGATTCTGTTTAGAATGTCTTTAACATATGGTTTTTTACTTTTAAAAAGATAGTGAGTAGTGGTTTCAACGGGGACCTCACTCATTTCACAAACAGAAATTTTTCCCCAATACTTTAAGGCAAAATCCCAATATTCTTTTTTTTGTAATTGTTCTCTAACTTTAGGTAAGGAGGGAACATTGTCACAGGTTAGAAACATTTCGAAATCTTCATGTTTAGTTGGAGGTCTTTTTCTAATTCTTAAATCTTCCATTCCTTTGATAGGAATTTTTGACCAGATCTGTGCACAACAATTGACATTATAAGGATTGTCATCTAAAAGAAAACTGTCTTTGTCTAAGACAGAACTATAATATAGTCCAAAAGAATTGTCTAATTGAAAATGAACTTTCCATGCAGTGTGCCATTTTTGAGGTACGATAAAAGCAATAACGTTACTGAACTTTGCGGCATGATTAAAAAATCCTTTTGCCAAAGGATTCATGTAACCTTTACCAAAAGGAGGATTTCCTATGGTAAGAACGTTAATGTTATTGAACAAGGAATGATAATCAGATTCGTATTCAAAAAAATCTTGTTCTTTAATTCCGGTTGACTCAGGTTTTATATCAAGAGCAATGGTATTTTGCGGAAGAAATTTAAGAAAACTTCCGTTACCAGCAGAAGGTTCTATGATTTGATCAAAGGAAGATAATCCACATATTTCATCAACTTTAGTGATAAAGGCTTCTGCAACTTTTGGGGATGTGTAGAATTTATCAAGTGATTTTGAACTCATATAGAAGAGTTTCCTTTTTGCACACAAAGAGCTGGTTTAACGCCGTAAGTAGAAACAAATATGTCCGTAATAATTTCTTCGTATCCACGACATATTGAAACCGGAATTTGTTTCACCACTCCAAACTTTTCTATTGTTTTAAATTCTTTTTCGAGTCTAATGGCATAAATTGAAACATTTTTGTTATTTAGAAGAGCAGAATAGTTGCATTCTGTTATCACATAGTTAGTCGTAGAACAAGAACCTTTCTTCATTGCTTTACGTGTACCACAATTATAAGAAGCATAACGTCCCGAAAGAGTATCACTGGTCATTCCTATCTTTACGATTTTATCGTCATAACATAAGAAATATACGTACTCACCAGAAGAATCCTTCCACATAGAATCTATAGGAATGTAATCAACTAATTTGCCTTCGAAACTTTCGCCATCAATAAATGCTCTTTGTGAACTGGAAAAGTTTTCTTGAATGTTTAATCCACCTTCTGCAACTTTTATAAAAGTGGTATCAAGTTTTTTAGCAAACTCGTGTACATTAGGTTGATTTTCCACATCGAAAGCAAAACCAGTTTCGTTCAAATAAAGAGACATCTCAGGATAAAGTTTTCCAATGTCAACCTTTGGATAGTTCATTATCTTCTCCTTATGCATACCAGCTTCTGTAGAATTCTTCACGATCACCCATAGGTGAAGCATACTGAAAGTCGCTAATGTTGATACCGCGACCAGTGATTCGCTTCTTGAACTCTTCGCCAATGAAAGCATCTTTAACAGGTTTGACACGATCACTCATGAAACCTTCACTGCCTTCGATACTACAAAGAGCAATCTCACGAAGAGTCACAGTAGCACCTTTCTTGGCGACAACTTGGTAGGCATCGACGTTGGTCTGTTCCCAACCCCAAGAAGAAACAAAGATGTCACCCTCTTTGACGTTCTCTTTAGCGGCGACACGTTCAGCGGCACGTTTTGCTTTACGTTCTGCTTTGTACGCCTCAACATCAGCAAGGTTCTTGAGATAGTCAGCACAATGCTGAAACATGCTTTTCTCAGAACGGAAAGCGAAGTTGAACTCAATCTTGTAACCCATACGAGCACGTTTAGTGAAACGAACACACTTTGCAACAGGCATGTTTGCCGCAGGAGGACTAATAGTCAACTGCAAACCACGCTCTGCGAAACCCTCAATTAACATCTCTCTCATAACCATTCCTTATCATCAAATTACAGAGTAATTATCGCACATAAATTATGTTTTGTCAACATATTTCTTAGAACATTTTGTTATATCGTTATAACTTTTTGATCTAAGCAAGTTTTGAGCGGCACCTAGAACCCATGGGTCACGGTGTGGGAAGTGATACCCTGAACTACCATCCCAACCCTCGAAGTACTCGTCAAATCGATCAGAATACGCTTCTGGATACACTTTGAGCAGGTTTACGAGGTCTTTACAGACATCATCGAACTTGTGGTCATCCCATATGTTCTCATCCAGAGAGTAATACAGGCAACTGTGAACCAACACTTGAAGGCGATGACGTTTGATCATCGCACCAATTGGGTCGGTAGGGTTAGGGAACGTATACGTCTCACCCTTCTTCATAGGAGGTCACACGTATCGTCCCAGAGAGCGTTGTGGGTTTCCGGAACAAAACCACGTATCTCCGGAGCAGGACCACCATTGGCAAGGATATGATACGCTAGGAAGTTAGCGGTAAACCCTTCACCAACCCTGACAGGACCATAAGTACCTTCTTTGAAGATCTCAATCACTGGACGGTCACACGACCAGTTACATTTCATTTTGACAATCAATCTATTCTCCTATCCAAGTCTATCATAAATGCGCTGGATGATATCCAAGCATATCGTGGATTCTCACAGAACATACCAACTTCATCGAAACCCAACAAACAAAAACCTTCTTCGGGATCAGTACCCGCTTCAAACTCAACCAGTTCAAAGCCGACACGGAATTTACTAACGTCTTTGATATCAACCAATTCTACTTTCATTACGCTACCTCCTCATATCCACCAGCAAGAATATTACGAACCTTACCACCTTCCATCAGGAAGTTTGCGTTGAGATATGCCTTCTCACCTTCGAACCGAGCAAAGTAAGAGTCTAACTCAACCAACACCCAATCACTAAGAGTCTTCTTACAAGCAGTGTTCTTGCGAGTATCGATTCGAGTGATCTTACCTTCAAGATAACCGGCAGCAGATTTCCAACCAATCGTCTCACCAACAACAGCAACATCAAATGCTTTATAGTTAATCATTATACAGTCCTCACAATGTAAGCAGGTTTACTAGGGTCTAATCTCAAAGAGACATCTTTCACTTCCCATGCAGCCTCAAACTCGGCATACCCTTCTGCCATTCGAGGGTTACACAATGTCTCGTCTGATTTCAACGCAGTCCACAAGGTCTCAGGCAAAACGTGGTGACGTGTTGCACGACGAGCAGCAACGTACTCGGCATAGGTTTCATAAGAGGCAGCAGTTCTTGTCATTTTTTCCATCTTTAGTTCTCTCTCTTCTCGTTGATTACATAGTAATTATACAGTAAATGTTGTGAAAACACAAGCGCTAAGTCATTGATTTGTAAGGAGAAAATTAGACGCAAAAAACCCTCGATAAATCAATGACTTACAAGGGCAAAAAAGTAACTTTTTTTAGATCGATTTGGAATATGTTTATTCGAAAAAGTTATCAAGGTTTGAAGAAATTCTCTTAATTCGTTCGTGGGTAATTTCAATGTACTCCGGATTGATCTCGGATCCTATCCATTTACGCCCCATTTCTTCGGCAATAACAGCCGTAGTCCCTGCTCCCATGAACGGGTCGTATACAGTTTCGCCCTTGGCACTGAAATTTTCGAGGATAGTACGGACCAACTTAGTAGGCATCACTGCTTGGTGACCTTTCTGGTGTCTCTCACGGGGGATTTTCCATACATCTGACAACGTTCCTCGTTTAAAATAAACGTCTTTTCGGAACATTCTGGATATAGGATAGTCTTTTTCAAATACCAAAATAAACTCAAACTGACGATTGAGAACACCTTCCTGAACTGCTGGTTCTCCGTGACCCTTGTCCCAAATGATAATGTCTTTTAGACTCTCAGCAAACCTACCTATCATCTGAAAGAGGGCTTGTTTACTACCCGTAACTACTGCGATGTTGTAAAACACCCTGTTAGAGACCCGTAGGCACTCTGAGAGGACCTTAGAGTGGAACTCCAAGTAATCTTCCGTAGGCAAATCGTCCGTGAAATCGGTGTACTTTGCTACATTCTTTGGAGTGTCATTCCCACGTGAAATGAGTTTACCCTTGGACACCCTTCTACGCAGATTATATGGGGGAGAGGTGATGACCAGATCAACTGAGTCATCATCCATCTTGGAGAGAGTGTCTAGGCAACTTTCGTTATGAATCATATGTTAAAGCGTGTCTAGAAACGCACTTATCTCTTCTGATTTTTCTCCAAAATCAAGAGAATGAACATCCATTGCTAGGAATAACAACTGCATTTCATGTCTCCAACTATCATAAAATTCAGGATCGTGCTCACGGATGCTGGAGGCATTGTGAAATACATCATAGAACTTGATGAACTTAACCTCTTCCGGAGCCGCAGAAAGTCGGTCTCGGTCAAGAGATTTTCGTGTTGCGCGATTACCTACAAACACGGGAGGCTTTGTCAGGTACCAGACATACTCTGCAACTCCAGTACCAAACAACTCTTCAACATCCTCCAGAGTGGCTCCAGTGTCTTCTACGGTGTCGTGGAGGATAGCAGCAATAACGGCAGTCTCACTTAATCCATGTTCTTTAACCATCTCAGCAACTTCGAGAGGGTGCTCAATGTAGGGTTCTCCGGTATACTTTCGGACCTGTCCTTTGTGGTGCATTCCTGCCCACAACTTAGCGTGATCTATTCTTGATTCATTCATCCCAATACAACTTTGTAAACTCTTTCTCTCGTCTAAATGCTTCTTTCTCCCACGGTTGATCTCGGTAGCGGATCGTGCCGCCACGTGGTCCTACGGGGATCTTCTGACCCTTCCAGACAGTAGCACCCTGAGACAACTCACGGCGAATGTACTGTTTGATATGGACTAATTCGTGGGCAATTGTGGAGGCAATCTCACGAGGTTCTGCTGCTCGCAACTCACCCTCATCGACCACCTTACCGACTTCAACAAGGTACTCATCATCAGCATGTTCAATTGCCTGACCAAAGAGACCATTTTCTACGACATTTTTGAACTGAATACCGATAACAATATCTCGCTCAAACTCACGTGGAAACAACTCGTTTGCAACATCCTGAGCAAACTGCTCGTAAATCTTGCGACCTTTGATGCGACCTTTGAACTCTAAAATCAACATGACATCTCCTAAATAACAAAGTTATTATCTCATATATTGATATCTGAGTCAAGCTCTAAGCTCTTGATTCTAAAGGTGTTTTTTTGTGGGTTTTTTGTCAATAAAATCAAGAGCTTACAACTCAAAAAAATGAAAAATATTAAAAAAAAAAGGGACTTTCGTCCCCCTTAATTTTTATCGAATAATATCAATATCGTCTGCATTTACATTCCAAGTCTCTACCACAGATCGCAGACGGTTTTCCTGTTTTAGAGTTTCATAACGTTTGCCCGCCTTGTTGCGCCACCATTCAATGACGTTCTCAAACTCAAAGCGGTCAAAGTTATCTTTCTTGATCAATGTGTCCGTCTCCATGTTGAGATACTGTGACACATTGTCATACCCGTAGGTAGAGAAGAAGGAACGTTTCCTTTCGGTCAATCCCTTAGCATTAGAAAAGGTTTGACAGAACTTTGCATAGGCATCCATATCATGAGTTTTGAGAGAGGATTTGATGATGGACACCATTTTTGTTTGCGCCTTCAACTTACGTGAAGAGGCATCCGCTGGGACCAACATTTCACCATTGTTTCTTTTTCGAAACCAGTCATTGAGAGAACGAAAGTTATCATCATTAATCAACGGGGCGAAGTTTGAGTCTGTGAGACCGTTAAATCGTAATAATGGTTTCATACCATCATACATGGACATCGCTTTGGATGAACCATATAAACTAGTCGTTTCAAACATACAAATATTTGCATCATACTTTTTATTAAGTGTCTCACGTACCGTATGAGAACAACAAATGGCGGCTAGAAGTTTACCACCCAAATAATTATAACCAAACGGTTGAGTGGGTACAATATTAAAACCCATAATGACAGACTTGTTGAAACGTGACATCACTTCAGGATTCATTGTGTTCAATGGTTTACCCAACCACTCGTTACGTGGTCGAGAGTTTATTGTTGGAGACCCAAAACGAATCATACCGATTATTGTATCTGTATTTTTTTCAGTGGCAATCCATAACATCTGTTTGCCTGGGATAGACGCTTCAACTGGAGCTGATGTGGTCACCTCCATATATCGCATAAATTTTTCTTGTGAACAGTTGTAGAAACCGATATCCATATCTTCTGGGTGCATGTTAAAATTATTAAACAAATCATTCTCTGGGCCCATGCCGGGCAAAGAGTGTGGAAAAGTAACCATGCGCTCCATCTTTATCTTCCGCATATAATCATCGATGCGTTCGAAGGTACCAAAAAACTCTTCGAACACATTCGCTGCATAGTAAGCATCAGATTTAGATAATAACATAAAGTCTCACTTAGTGGTTGTAGATACGTTAGTACGTTGTACAATCGTTACATAATCCCCAAGACAACCCAACATCTTAGGCATTAATTGACGACACATTAAGGCGTCATTAGGCCAGGCGCCATATTCATTCACAAGGGTCAATAGTTTTTCTGCACCTTTAGGTTTAAGATAATATGCAGAATTGCCTGGCAATCCTTGAGGCACAGTGTGATCATCTATCCAAGGTACAGGAGACAACTTGTTTTTAGATATTAATTCGTGATAAACATTAGATTTTCTTGTTGCACCACGAGGATCGTTTAATGATATCACCTGATAATTTGATTGATCAATCATATTGATATCAACTGTTTTAATAAATTTTGCATCATGTTCAAATATAAGATACGGTTCATTCGATTCGAAACACTTATACCATAACATATAATGCGACAAAAAGCAAGCCATCCTTTTTTTGGGGTCTGCAGTTTCATATGGACTCTTAATCAAGCCAGACTGTATGTCTAGTATTGATTTTGTCCACGGGTAGTTCCACTTAATTTTATGTTCAGTGAAACCAGCTATCACATCATCTGGTTCAGATGCACGAAATTTGTCGATGATAAAATCGTTTTTAACATGATTAGAACTATCAATAAGAATGTCAGACTGTTCGAACGATTCTTTATTATTTGATAATGTGATAACCTTTGCTTGCACTAGTTACCGTCCCAGTTGAGATCTTGTTGTTCGCCAACAGCTTCTTCGGTTTGAGCACTAGGCACCTTAGATCCTACACTGCGTCTTACGATATCGTCTTTGTCAAACTCTGACCAATACAACTCGAATGCAATACCGTCTGTGAGACCAACGAACTGGTGCCATACACCAGCAGGCACTTCCATGTAGTCACCTTTGCTAAGAACCGTAGTGTCTACGATTGCAGTGTTTTCTGGCCAAGTTTTAATGAGCAACTTACCTTCTTCAACGTAGAACCCATTGCTCTTTGTTGAATGATAATGTTCACTACACTGGTAATTTGCTTTAAACTCAATACGATGAAACTCTAACGAACCGTTCGCTTCAATCTGTGTTGTTTTGCCCCATATTTTTCCGGCTGATTTCATTTACTTCATCCTTTAAATTCATATATACTTTTTCAAGTATGTCAGTAAGTCTTTTATCATTCTCTTCGCAGTGAGTAACCAGAGATAAGACAGAAGTATACAGATTGTCATACTCTCCTTCAAGGTTATTCTCTCGCATCAAAATCTGAATTCGAGAGAACATGACATCAGCACATCCTCTCGACTCACCATTCCAAGTGTCACTCACGCTGCTTCTACCTTTCGGTTACGACAATACTGAATGACATTCTGTGGTGATGAAACCTCATACGGATCATCATCTGCTTCGTCTCGTTGACTTGCTTCACCAAACCACGCTTCGACAACACCGTCATCAACGACAACGGCATATCGCCATGAACGAGAACCGAAACCAAGATTATCTTTGGTTACCAACATGCCAACCTGTTCTGTGAACTTACCACTGCCATCAGGAATTACTGTAACATTGCTCAGATTTTGATCTTTTGCCCAGGCATTCATAACAAATGCATCATTAACAGACATACAGTAAATTTTATCAATACCTAACTCCTGAAATTCATAAAACATCTTCTCGTAGTCAGGCAGTTGATAGGTAGAACACGTGGGCGTGAAAGCACCAGGCAAACTAAACAGGATAACTCTTTTTCCTGCAAAATAATCTTCCGTGGTTTTATCTTCCCAACGATAGGGATTCGGACCCTCAATCGTCTCATCACGCACCCGTGTTTTAAAAGTTACATCTGGTAAACGTTGTCCTTTTTTCATAGTCTTTTTACCTTATAGAAATTAATGTGGGTCTCCCAGCGATTAAACTCTTGTCTAATAGGACAAAAGAATAATCCGTTGTAGGGAGGTTTGGCGGTGTCCTGTTCGGGGAACAAGTTTGTTTGTCGGTACATCTTCACTCCTCAAAAATAAAAATTTATATATAATATCAACTTAACACGGTGAAATAATGTCTCTTCTTCAAGCAATGGTACTAGAAAAGTACCAACCTATCTCAGGAAAAACTTATTATCTTTATCGTTCTTTTAGTGGTAAACTTTTTGTCAGTGACGATATTTTAATTACTGGTGAAAAAATTAGTAGTTACGTTTGGGTTTCGGGTTGACCCTCATACCATTCAACTAAAGTATCTATGCGGAAAGAACGCCAAGCTTCTTTATCAACCGCCCAAACAACAAGGTGGTCGGACTCTTTCTCTCTTTGTTCTAGAATTTCAGGTACGTTGTGATTTGATAACTCTGAGTTCAAAGTACAAGGCATAATCCTTCGACCACCGTCATTAATTTTATCAAAGACAACGGTAACTACACCCTTCTTCGCAGTATCAACAAAACCATCAATGGTGTAATTTTTTTTCATCAGATTTCCTCTAACATTTCAGGCACAACATTTACTCCACCAATTAAATCATTCGATATCAAATCATTCAATCGGTTCTTTTTATCACGGGTCCATTTTAAACCAATATAAACACGGTACTGATTATTTGCAGTGATCAAAACTGACTTATTCCATTCTTCATAACCAACCGGAGCAATGCGGTCTACAGTATTTTTCACCACTGAGCTTGTTTCAGTCTCCATCTCAGTAGATGATTCTTCACCAGCTTCTATTACAGTATATTCGGTATTCTTGTTAACTTGTCCTGCAATTTGGTCAGCAAGATCAGCCTTTGCAATCATCATTGCCTTTTCGATTGCAAGTTGTAGGTTAGAAGAAACTGACGTGCCTACACCATAAATGTAATTGTATTTATTTTTTCTATCTAATAGACCACGTGATTCCTCACTTTGAATAAACCAATCAGGAATTTTTGTTAACATCGAATTTTCAGTCGATTCTTTTTTTACTTTATATGTAGATGAACAACCTACCATAAGCAATAACGCACTTACAACCAACAACCTTTTCATAGTATTCTCACTTTGTTAATGATATAATTACACCAAGCAACCCAACATCTATAAGTTGAACTTTCACATAATCTTTGAAATTATGTTTTGGATCGAACTTGTTGGAACTGTTGGTTTCTTCTTTGCACTTACGTACTTTAGTTTCACTCACCATAACACCATCTTCAAAAACTTGAGTG
>Ga0222716_10001214_pt1 | contig 21855 bp, 29 predicted proteins | sample C33_13DmetaG_FD_165044 | JGI IMG/M metagenome (GOLD analysis project Ga0222716, IMG submission 165044) | Estuarine water microbial communities from San Francisco Bay, California, United States - C33_13D | ecosystem: Environmental > Aquatic > Marine > Unclassified | place: USA: California... | reverse complement strand
ACAATGACTATATATTCAGGCAAAGATAATAAAGACTACTACTACTGTAGAGAATGTGATATTATTGAATACGAATAAACTTTATTAAATATTTTGTTAATTAAATATATTGTATTATATTAGTTGTATAATTGCAATGAAGCAGTTATATAAACAGAACAAAATGAAATATATTAAATGCGAAATGTGTGGTTATAAAAATCACGAAGATAATTTTAAATGTGAAGGTGAAGATTGTGGAATACCTTTAGATTTAGTAATAACAAATAATTCTTTTGGTTTACCAGAAATTAATCAAAAAAAGACATTTGAACAAAACCTTGAACTTTTTAAAGATTTTATATAATGGAACAACAAGAACTTATAAAATTTATTAGATTTTTTGCAAGTAGTTTAATTTGCTTTTGCATTATATTATTCTGCTTAACCTTTGCAATTATATTTTTATTTGCAACTGTAGATATACTTCATCAAGCGTATAATCATTTTATACTTCCTTATGAGTTATAACAGATCAAAGTTTTTACACAACTTAAATAAGACAAAAAGAATAAAATCATTTAATAGAAATAAAGATGAAAAAAAGACAATACAGATCAAATCAGGGTCGTAATCCTAAAAGTGAAGAAGCTATGTTTAAAGCTATTAAAATAGCATTCATAGTATTAATAACAATAACATTAATTCAAATCATATTATGAAACATTATTACGAAGTAGACGGACAACGTAGATATTACATTGCAAAGAAAATATCTCCTAAAGAAAACAAAGAATCATTTTTAAAAATTGTAGGTTATTCAGCTTTAGGCTGGGCTGTATTTTATGTAGCTACATTTTTTTTCTTACATTTGTTAGAAACAATAATATGAGAAACAAGATACAGAACTTACAAGATTTAGAATATACCAGTAACGCTATAATACTTGGCGAACTAATTAACAAGTGGGTAAAAGCTAAACCAAAGAACGTAGAACTATTACAATTCCAACAACTATTTATAGACAATTCTATTTATGTTGCAGGATTACAGAATGATCTTGCAGCTTGTAAGATGGCTAATAGTGATTATAGGGAACGAATGAATGAAGCCCTTTATGATTTAGAATTATACAAAGAAGAAATGAAAGCCTACAATTTATGAATTACTATAAAGAAACACCAGACGATATGCCACAATACAAGTGTATTGAATGTGAAAGACCAATATATGAAGAAGGGTATTGTAGTCATCAATGCGAATATATAGATTAATAATTTTGTTTTGTTTAAGTTGAAAAAGGGTGTTAGAAATAGCACCTTTTTTTTTATACTAAAATTCTATTTTAATTACGTTATATAAGTATGAAAGCTAATATTAACGTACCTACTGAACTTAATGAAATTACATTAAAGCAATATCAGAAGTTCTTAAAAGTACAAGATAGTAAGCAGAACAACAATTTCATACAAACTAAAATGATAGAAATATTTTGCAATGTTAAAATGCAAGATGCTCTAAATATAAAGCTATCTGATGCAGATCGTATAGCAAGTTTAATATCTAATATGTTTGATCAGAAGCCAGATCTTGTAAAAAGTTTCTGGTTGAATAATGTTGAATACGGATTTGTTCCTGATCTTGATGAAATAACATTAGGAGAATATATTGACCTTGATACCTATATGGGAGAATGGGAGAATATACAAATAGCAATGAATGTATTATATAGACCTATCAAACAGAAGTTAGGAGAAAAATACTTAATAGAAGAATACGATCCAGATAAGAAAGACAGATTAATTAATATGCCTATGGATGCAGTATTTGGTTCTATTATTTTTTTTTATCGTTTAGGGATCGAATTGTCGAAAACTATGATGAATTATTTGGAGAACGAGGAGGGGAATCTACAAGTTCACGAGCTGGATTTGCTAAAAAATGGGGATGGTATTCAAGCCTTTACGGACTCGCTGGAGGAGATATTACAAGATTTGAAGATATTACCAAATTAGAAATGCACAAGTGTTTAATGATGTTAGCATTTATGAAAGACAAAAATGAATTAGAATCAAAACAAATAAAAAGTAAATTCAAATGAGCCAACAAGGAATAAGAGGTTTTTATCAATTAACTGAAACTATAAAAGACAAGCTACTTGCAGACATTAATTGCAATACTGTAACAACAGGAGATATATACGATGTGAATCTAAACAAGCAAGACATATTTCCATTAGCTCATATTATAGTAAACAACGTAATACAACAAGAACAAACATTAACTTTTAATATAAGCATCTTGGCTATGGATATTGTGGATCAAAGTAAATCAGAAACAACAGATAGGTTTACAGGAAACAATAACGAACAAGATATTCTTAATACACAACTGGCAGTATTAAATAAAGTAATACAAAGTTTAAGAATGGGAACACTACATCAAGATAAATACCAATTAGATAGTCCTGTAAGTTGTGAACCATTTTACGATAGGTTTGAAAACCAATTAGCAGGATGGACTGCAACTATGGACATAATGATATATAATGACATAAACATCTGTTAATGAATTTTGAGAATATAAATAAAGCATTAAATGATTTTGGCAAGTACGTTGTACAACAATCAAGATCACGCCTAACAAAAGGAAATCAAGGTGGTGGTGCTTTATATGATTCTATTAGATACACATTAGATGAAGAACAGAAAGGATTTATACTTGACTTCTATATGGAAGATTACGGTAAGTTCCAAGATCAAGGTGTTAAGGGTGCTAATCCAAGTTTAATAAAAGGAGGTAAACAAAAAGCACCTAATAGTAAGTTTAGTTACAAGCAAAAGATGCCACCAATGCAACCATTAAGAGATTGGGCGCAAAGTAAGAATATAAGATTTAGAGATAAAGATGGCAAATTTAAAAAGGGCAGTTATAAGAGTATGGCATTTGTATTACAAAGAAGTATATACGCACAAGGTTTTAAACCTACTTACTTTTTTACTAAACCATTTGAAGCTGCATTTAAAAGATTACCAGAAGAATTAATAAAAGATTTTATGTTAGACATAGAAAAAGGAATAATATTAGGAACAAAAAAATAAACAATGGCAGCAATAGCATTACGAAGTCCACAATATAAATACGCAGCAGCAGGTACAGGAGCTAATTCTGCTAAAATAACTATTAGTATTGATGGAACAATAGAATATACTTTAATAAAAAGAGCAACAGCAGGAGCAAATATGCTTTGGGAAATAGCAGAACTATGTAGAGATTTTATAAACATAACTTATGACGGTAGTTATACTGCTGAAACTTTAGCTATTATATCTACCTTAACTTCACACGCTTCAACAGATGGAAGTGGAACAGCTTTAACAACATCGACAATAACTGATATAGGTTATGACGCATACGGTACATTTACAGAAGGCTCAAATCCAACAGTACCTTTTGGTTCTCGTCCTACTTGGCTTATAAGTGGAGATCCTAATCATACAGGAATAAATGATGAATACTATATTTATGTGCCTAACAATACAGCAGGTTCAGTTCCTTATATAATTGCTAATGAGACTATGGGCTATCAAAGTTACGGAGCTACAGATGTAGAAATAACAAGTAGTCCTGCTGGAATTAAAATGAATATAAATAGAATTGATTGTACAAAATATGGAAATGGTCATAAAATTACATTTGTAAATAAATATGGTGCATTACAAGATTTATGGTTCTTTTTAAAATCTGTAAACACAACAACAAAAAAACAAGAGCAATTTCAAAGAGTTGTTATTAATACAGCAGGAGTTTATAGCCCTTATGTACATACTAAACAAGATTATAATACTGTAGCAAACACAAGCATAACATTAAGTAGTGGTTATTATCCTGAATGGGCTAATCAATGGTTTGAACAATTATTATTATCAGAACAAGTGTGGTTAACAAGACTTGACCCTACTAATCCTAATTCAACACAATATGTTCCTGTTAATGTAAAGAAAAATAGTATGGTTCAAAAGACTTCACTAAACGACAAACTTATAGATTACACATTTGATTTTGATATGTCATTTGATTACATAAACAATATTAGATAATGCAAAAACTACAACTATATATTGGTGGAGAAAGAATTGATTTATTTAAAGACGAACAAGTTTCATTTAACCAGTCTATACAAAACATTAAAGACCCTGCAAAGATATTTACTGAATTTACTCAAACATTTACAGTACCAGCTTCTAAAACTAATAACAAACTATTTCAACATTATTACAACTTTAATATATCAGGTGGGTTTGATGCAAGAAATAAAGTAGATGCAAACATAGAACTAAATAACGTAGCTTTTAAGCAAGGTTATATAAGGCTTGATGGTGTTGACTTAAAATTAAATAAAGCATACGCATATCGCATTACATTCTTTGGGGAAACAGTGAACATAAAAGATATATTAAGAGAAGATAAATTAGGTGTATTAAGTGATTTAAACCAATACAATTTAACTTATGATGCAACTAATATAAAAGCCAAGTTACAAAATACAAGTAACGCTATATTATGCCCTTTAATAACATCAGGTGCAAATCACGGAGAACCACCTAAAAATTTTTCAAGATTATATTACGATTCACAAACACACGGAACTAACAATGGTAATTTATATTATCATACAGGAGGAGGTACTAATTCAAATGGTGTTTACTGGAAGGATTTAAAATATGCTATTAGGTTATACGAAATTATAGAAGCTATTGAAAATAATCCTAATTATAATTTAACATTTACAAGAGATTTTTTTAGTACAACTAATGCTGAATTTTATAACTTGCATATGTGGTTACATAGAAAAAAAGGTTTAGTTGAACCTGCTACTCAAGTTACTACCTTTCAAACATTAGTAACTGGGTTTCCATCTTCTGGTGCAGGTAGTAAAACAACAGTAGTAGATGGTTCGGGTTTAATAATTAATTCAGGATATTTACCTAATGTATTACAACAGCTAACTATAGAAACAACTTCATCAGAACCTTATGATGTTATTATAAATCGTAATGGTACTGTATGGGCTTCATTAACACAACAAACAGGAGATAATACTTATGACCCTGCCGATATTGGTTTTATGGATGCTGCTGTTTATAATATAATAATAAGGGTTTCAACTAACATAACATTTTCAAAAATAGAATGGGAATTAGCAGGTTTTGCAGATGGTAGTGCTTGGGGAAGCGAAACTTATACTATTACTAACTTTCCTGCTACTGCAAATGTTGAATTTATAATTACAGAACAAATACCTGATATGAAAATTATAGATTTTCTAACAGGAATATTTAGAATGTTTAATCTTACAGCTTATTATGTAAGTAATAGACAAGATGCAGATTATGGTAAAATAAGGGTACAAAAGTTAGATGACTTTTATACAGCAGGAACAAGTTATGATATAAGCGAATATGTAGATACAAAAACAAATCAAGTTAATGTAGCTTTACCATATAGAGAAATAGATTTTTCTTATGAAGGAACAGGAACATTACTTGCTTTACAATATCAACAGTTACAAAATAAAGTATGGGGTTCAGAAGGTTTTACTGGAAATGCAACAGTAGGTAATAACTTTGACGCACCAAATCCTATTTATAAAGTAACATTACCTTTTGAGCATTTACAATATGAAAGATTAGTAGATGTAAGTACAATATTAAGCCCCCCAAATAATGAAACAACTATACAATATGGTTATTTTGTAGACGATAATTACGAACCTTACTTTGGAAAACCTTTAATATTTTACCCTATAAGACAAACAGGAACAGGAACAACACCTATTTCATTTCAAGATGATTTGTCAGGAACACATAGCGAATTAACTTCTTATTATATACCAAGCAATAGTTTAAGTACAAGTTCAGCTACAAGCACAAAAAACTTAAATTTTTATTTAGAAATAAACGAATATAGTTTAGAAACAGATTTTACAGGAACATTATTCAATGAAAACTATTTAGAATACATACAAGACATATTCAATAGTAAAAGAAGATTAACAAAATTAAAAGCATATTTGCCTTTAAAGATTATTTACAATCTTAATATGAATGATAGGGTAGTTATTAATAATCAAAGTTATAACATAAACAACCTAACTACGAATTTAATAACAGGCGAAAGTTCAATGGAATTACTTAACAATAATTATATTGGAAATGTATCAGGAAACTTTAGAGTTTTGACAGATGTGTATCAAACATATCCTAATTATTCTAATTACTATTATGAAAGTCAAATAGGAGTTGCACAAAACTTATCTAATGGAGATGTTATATACACAGATACAGCTTTAACAACAACATTAGTAGCAGGAACTTATTATCAAGTAGGGTCAAGTGAAACAACAACAAGGTGTATAAATAGTTCATACCAAATGAGTATGACAGTAAATTCATCAGGAGTTATAACAAACATATTATGTGATCAACCTTAAAATTATGATAAAAAATATAATAGAGTTACTAAAGATTGTAGATGGAGAAACAGAAACAATTAGAATTGCACAAGGCAAATATAAAATAGCTGAAACCTTTAAAGAAGGATTTAAACAAATAAAAAGAGAAATAAAATGGCAGAAGTAATACAAGTTCAGTTAGATGTGCAAACTAAAAATGCGCAAAAAGAAGTAGATGGCTTATCTAAAGAAATAAAAACTTTAAATAATACTATTAAAGGTGGTAATACCGACACTAAAGATGGGATGAAAGGTGTTGAAAAAGCAACAAAAAAAACAACAGATAGGGTTACTAAACTTGGAACTGCTTTAAAATCTTTAGGTATTGGACTTGCTATTGCTGCTTTCGCAAAACTTGTTCAAGTATTTAATGAAAATCAAAAGGTTATAGATAGTTTTAATATTGTATTTGAAACATTGTCTTTAATGTTTAATGATTTTTTTAATCTTATAGGCAATAACATAGGAACTATTAAAGAATATTTTAAAGCATCTTTTGAAGATCCTGTTCAAAATGCTATAGATTTTGGTATTGCAATAAAAGACAATGTTATTGAAAGAATACAATCTTCAATAGATACATTAGGCTTTTTAGCAGAAGCAGTAGTTAAGGTATTTAAAGGAGATTTTACAGGTGCTATGGATGCAGCTAAAAATGCAGGTAAAGAATTAGTAGATGTAGTAACAGGTGTTGATGATTCATTTGACAAAACAGTTGAAGTTGTTGATAAAGTTGTAACATCAACATCTAACTATGTTTCTGAAAACATTAAAGCAGCTAAATCTATTGTATCATTAAATAAACAAGCAGAAATTGCAAGAGTAATAAATCAAGGTTTACTTGAAGATTATGATAGACAAGCAGAAAAACAAAGACAATTAAGAGATAATGAATTTAATACTATTGAAGAAAGAATTATAGCAAATAATAAATTAAAAGAAGTATTAGAAGAACAAGCAAAAACAATGCAAAATAATGCTGATGTTATTTTAGCAGCAGCACAAGCACAATATAACAAAAATCAAAATGATGCTAATTTCATTGCTTTACAAGAAGCTAAAAATGAAAAACTTGCAATAGAAGCACAAATAACAGGTTTTATGTCTGAACAAGATGTAAATGCTAATGCTTTGAAGAAAGAAAAATTAGAATTAGAACAATCTATAACAGATGCTACTACAGAAAGACAAAAAGCTGAAAGAGATTTTAATGCTGAAATGATTGAGAATGATGTGTTAAGATTAGAAGCACAAAAAACAAACGCAGAAAAAGAAAAAGAATTAGAAGAAAAAAGATTAAAAGATAAAAGAGATTCATACAAAGCAGGAACTCAAGCATTTCAAGATGCCCAAAATGAATTAGATGCTTATTCCGAAGAAAGTGCAAGAAATCAAGTTAAAATACAAAAAGATTTAGATAAAGCTAAAGAATCACAAATGACTGAAACTTTAGGAAACCTTGCTACTATTGTGGGTAAAAACTCAAAGTTTGGTAAAGCTATAGCTATAGTACAAGCTATTAGAGATACTTATGCAGGTGCTACAAAAGCATTATCTCAAGGAGGTATATTCGGTTTTATAGGAGCAGCAGCAGTAACTGCAGCAGGACTTGCAAATATAAAAGCTATTACATCAACACCTGATCCAACACCACCTGCAGGGGCATCAACAGGAGGAGGGGGTTCAATTCCTGCAATGCCATCAGCACCACCTGCTTTTAATATTGTAGGTATGGGTGGAACAAGTCAATTAGCAGATGCAATAGGAAGTCAAGCAAGTGAACCAGTTAGAGCATACGTTGTAAGCAATGATGTAACAACTGCACAAGGATTAGAAAGAAATATTGTAGAAGGTGCAACAATATAAATGCAAAATTATTAATTAAATACGTTATATAGTATATGAAAATAGTCGAATTAATTTTAGATGAAGATCAAGACGCTTCTGGAATCGAAGCAATATCAATAGTCGAAAATCCAGCTATTGAAGAAGATTTTATTGCATTAAAAAGTGATGAAGTTAAATTAGCAGAAGTTTCAAAAGAAAAAAAAATATTAATGGGGGCTTTACTAATCCCAAATAAGCCTATATATCGAAAAAATGGAGAAGATGAATATTACATATACTTCTCTAAAGATACAGTCTTAAAAGCCTCCCAAATGTACTTAACTAAAGGCAATCAAAACAATTCAACATTAGAACACCAACATTCATTAAGTGGATTAAGTTTGGTAGAATCTTGGCTTGTAGAAGATGAAGTTCACGACAAGTCAAGAAAGTATGGTATGAATGTACCAGTAGGAACTTGGATGGGTGCTGTAAAAGTAAACAATGATGAAATCTGGAACGAATATGTAAAAACAGGTAAAGTAAAAGGATTTAGTATTGAAGGTTACTTTGCAGATAAAATGGAACGACCAAAAGATCCTGTAGGTTTATCAGAAGATAAAGTAGCAGATAAATTATTAAACCAAATAAAAGACATTTTAATAAATGAGTAGACAAAACACTTTTATTCGTGGAATAGCAAGTCCTAAAAACTCGCAACGTGCTTGTCTATGTAAAGATAAAAATACTTATTCAAGAAAATGTTGTGATGGTTCTTTATGGGCGCAAGGGATAGGAGTTATATCAAGGACTATTTGAAAATGCAAAAAAATAAATTAAACACGTTATATATATAATTATGAAATCAACTGAAATGTTAAACCAAATCAAGACGCTTCTAAACATAGAGGTAAAACTTGAAGAACAAAAATTAGAGAACGGTACTCGTATAGAAGCAGAATCGTTTGAAAAAGGTAAGGAAATCTTTATTCTTACTGATGACCAAAAAGTTGCTATGCCTGTAGGAGAATACCTACTGGAAGATGGTAGACTTGTAGTTATTGCAGAAGAAGGAATCATAGATGACGTTAGAGAAGTATCTGACGAAGTTCCACAAAAGGAAGAAGAATCTAAAGATGAAACAGAAGATTTAGAAGAAAAGGAAGAAAAAATGGATGAAGAAGCTGATGTACAAGACTGGGAAGGTATGGAAAAAAGAATCAAGAATCTTGAAGATGCTATTTCTGATCTTAAATCTAAAATGGGAGAAAAAGATATGAAAGAAGATGAAGTTGAAATGAATGAAGAAGAAGTATCAAGACAACCTAAATCAAGAACAGTTAAAGAAGAATTTAACGAAGAAGTTAACGAACAATTAAAAGAAGAATTATCAAAACCTGCTGCTGCTCCAATAAAGCACAATCCAGAAGGAGGTAATCTTAAAAAAGAAAATTTTAGAATTAGTCCTAAAAGACGACCTTCTACAATGGATATAATCTTAAATCAATTAAATAAATAAAATAAACAATTATGCCACAACCAACTATTACTACTACTTATGCTGGAGAATTTGCAGGTAAGTACATTGCTGCTGCTCTATTGAGTGGGAACACGTTAAGTCAAGGTGCTATTGAAATTAAGCCAAACATTAAGTTTAAAGAAGTTATTAAAAAAGTAGCTACTTCTGGTTTAATTGTAGATGAATCTTGTGATTTCACGTCTGCTGGAACTGTAACTCTTACTGAAAGAATTATACAGCCAGAAAATTTTCAAGTTAACCTTGAATTATGTAAAACACCTTTCGAATCTGACTGGGGTGCTGTATCAATGGGCTATTCAGCTTTTGATAATTTACCTCCTGACTTTGCAAGTTTCTTAATTGCACACGTTGCTAAAGAAGTTGCTCAAGCAACTGAAAACAACATCTGGCAAGGAAATCTTGGTGGGGCTCAAGCTGGAGAATTTGACGGATTCACTACTTTAATGACTGCAGATGCAGATGTAATTGACGTTGCTGCAGTAGGTGGTGGTGTTAATTCTGCAAATGTAATAGCAGAACTTGGAAAGATAGTAGATGCTATTCCTGATACTTTATATGGTAAAGATGATTTATACATCTATGTTTCACAAAACATCGCTAAATCTTATGTAAGAGCATTAGGAGGTTATTCAGCTTTAACTAACGTAGCTGGAACTGAAAATGTAGGTTCTGTAGGTGCTAACGGTATCGACAATAGAGGAACTTTATGGTTCGGAGGAAACGAAAACCTTTCTATTGATGGTGTAAAAATCGTTGTAGCAAATGGATTACCAAACAACTATGCAGTTGCTGCTGAAAGATCTAACTTATTCTTTGGAACAGGTTTAATGTCTGACTACAATCTTGTTAAATTGATTGATATGGCTGATATTGACGGAAGTAAAAACGTAAGAGTAATTATGAGATTTACTGCTGGAGTTCAGTACGGAATAGGATCTGATGTAGTTCTTTATTCTTAATAAATTAAATTAACCAAAAATAAAGGGTAGGTGGGTTATTGCTTACTTACCCTTTTTTTATAAAATAAAATATAAACTATGGCTTGTACATTAAACACTGGTAGAAAATTACCTTGTAAAAGTGCCTTTGGTGGCATAAAAACAGTTTGGTTTGGAGATTTTGGAGGTATTACAGGAGTTACAGTAGATTCTACTACTAAACAAGTAACAACTATCACAGGAACTCAACCAGATTGGTATCAATTTGATGTTAAAGGTAATTCTTCACTTGAAACAACTGTAACAAGTTCAAGAGAAAACGGAACTACTTTTTACACACAAACTTTAAATTTAACATTAACTTATCTTGAAGCTAAAACACAAGCTGAATTACAGCAAATAGCAGTTGCAAGACCTTATGTTGTTGTTGAAGATTATTACGGAAATCAATTCCTTTGTGGACTTGAAAACGGAATGGAATTTGTTTCTGGAACTGTGGTTTCGGGGGCTTCTGCAGGGGATCTTTCAGGATTTTCGATTGTGATGGAAGGAACTGAAGAATTAGCTCCATACTTTTTAGATTCAGGATTGATTACTGCTGACGTTGAACAAATCGTACCTAACTAATAATATTAGTATTTAAAATTAAGCATCCTTCGGGGTGCTTTTTTTTTGCATTAACATTTCTACAAAATAACTTATTTCTTACGTTATATATAAAATGATTGTATTAACTACTTCTACATTAGCTCAAGCGTTTAAAGTAATACCAAGAACGTATGGAGATCAGTTTACTATGTCTATTAGAGATGATAGCACAAATGTAACTACAGTTTATGAAGTTGATAACGCAGTAACATCAGGAAACTATTTAACTTTTAGTCAAGCATTTAGTCCTGTATTAGTTGAAGGTCATTTTTACGACATAAAATTATATTCAGACCCAAACTTTTGGAATACTAATTATTTTCTTTGGGAATTATATAATGAATTTTGGAATATAGATACTACTAACATTGTAGATATATTCAAAGACAGAATTTTTTGTACAGATCAAGAGATTGACCAAATGGATAATTTATACTATAAGTTAAACAAGGGTCAATACATTACAGACAATTCTTATAATAATGATTACATTGTAATATGAAAAATAGAAAAAGAAATAATTTAGGACAGTTTGTTAAACAAGGTTCTAAATCTGAAATTAGTTTTGTTAATTTAAGTACATACACAAGTCCAGTAGTTAAAGAAGTGCCAAATCAGGAATGGGTAGCTTACGGAGAAGATAACAATTACTTTCAGTTCTTAATAGACCGTTACAATGGAAGTCCTACAAACAACGCCTGTATTAATGGTATAAGCCAACAAATATATGGCAAAGGTTTAGGAGCTACAAATTCTAATAGAAAGCCAGAACAATACGCACAAATGATTACATTATTTAAAAAAGATATTGTAAGAAAATTGTGTTATGACCTTAAACTTATGGGTCAATGTGCTATGCAAATTATCTACTCGAAAGATAGAACTAAAATTGCACAAATAGAACATATGCCTATCGAAACATTACGAGCAGAAAAATGTAATGAAGATGGAGAAATACCTGCATACTATTACTTCAAAGATTGGACTAAATTAAAACCAAGTGATAAGCCATTAAGAATACCTGCTTATGGAATGTCTAAAGAAAATATAGAAATCTATTACATTAAGCCATACAAGTCAGGTTTTTATTACTATGCACCTGTAGATTATCAAGGTGGAATACAATATGCAGAATTAGAAGAAGAAATTTCTAACTATCACTTAAATAACATAATGAATGGTTTAAGCCCTTCAATGTTAATCAACTTCAATAATGGAACACCTAATCCACAAGAGCGTGAACTTATTGAATCTCGTATAGCTCAAAAATTTAGTGGATCAAGTAATGCAGGTAAATTTATTTTAAGTTTTAACGATAATAAAGAAGCACAAGCAGAAATTACACCTGTACAATTAAGTGATGCTCATAATCAATATCAATTCTTATCAGACGAATCACAAAGTAAAGTATTAGTAGCACATAGGGTTGTAAGCCCAATGCTTTTAGGTATTAAAGACAATACAGGACTTGGAAATAATGCAGATGAAATAAAGACTGCTTCCTTGCTTATGGATAATACCGTTATAAGACCGTTTCAGGAACTTTTAATAGATTGCTTTGACAATGTATTAGCTTACAATGATATTGCCTTAAACCTATACTTTATTACGTTACAGCCATTAGAATTTACAGACGTTGATCGTAGTGTTCAAAGTGATGAAGAAATAGAAGAAGAAACTGGAATCAAAATGTCTGTTGAATTAAAGGAAGTTGACGGATATGAAGTTTACGAAACTAAAGAAGAAGCAGAAGAACAAGCTGAAAAAATGGGATGTTCAGGTCATCACGAACATAAAGAAGGAGATAAGGTATGGTATATGCCTTGTGAATCACACGATGAAATAGATTTAAAAAAACCTTGTCAAGCTGGTTACGAACAATACGGAATGAAAGTAAAAGGTGGTCGTTTAGTTCCTAATTGTATTCCAATTAAAATGTCAAGTGAACTTGGAGAAGTTATTTTAGAAAATCTTAAAGGAGAAGTAATAAATGAAGAATGGGAACTTGTAGATGAATTACAAGAAGGTTCTGAAATTAGTGATCAAGACTGGGCAAACATTTGTATTTCTGAAAAAAAGAGTTTATTTCAACAATTAAAAGACGAAATTACTTCTAAACCAGATGGCTTTAGTTATTTAGATTCTAAAAATTATAAAATTAGATATAAGTATGCAGTAGGTTCTACTAAACCAAGTAATTCAACAAGAGATTTTTGCGAGAATATGATGCGTTTATCTAAAACAGGAATTGTATATAGATTAGAAGATATTGATAAAGCATCAAGAGATGGTATTAATAGAGAATTAGGGCATAATAAAAAACCTTATGATTTATTTAAATTTAAAGGTGGAATTTATTGTAGACATAAATGGATGCGTCAATTATATCGTTTAAAGAAAAACACTAAACCGTCTAAAGATTTAAGTGATTACAAGAAAACAAGAACAATACCTAAAACTTATATTAAAAATCCAAGAGGTACGAAGCAATCGGAAATAGCACCAATTAATATGCCTAATCGAGGAGCATACCCAAAATAGAAAATTATGGCTACAGCATTATTTATAAATAGAACGGATTTAGTTAGAAATAGCATTTTAGATGGAAATGTAGATACTGATAAGTTTATACAATTCATTAAAATAGCTCAAGAAATAGATATACAAAATTATACAGGAACGGATCTATATAATAAAATATCTACATTAATAGCTAATGGAGAAATTGACGATGCAGGAAATGCTAAATACAAGACATTACTAAACACATATTTACAGCCAATGTTAATTTGGGCAGCACAAGTATATTATATTCCTTTTGCATCTTACGCTATTAAAAATGGTGGAGTGTTTAAACATAGATCAGAAACAAGCGAAACAGTAAGCAAAAATGAAGTAGATTATTTAGTAGATAAAGCAAGAGAATTTATGGAATATTATTCAAGACGCTTTATTGATTTTATGTCATTTAACCAATCAGATTATCCTGAATATACAAGCAATACAAACGATGATATATATCCAGACTATGATGCACTATTTAATGGGTGGGTACTATGAGATATAAACCAAAACAAAAGAATATAGAAAAACTAAAAACGTTTTTAAAGAAACAAGAAAAAACTAAAAAATATGGCAAGTCTATTTAATACAAGAATATCAGATACTTATCAAGGTTTAATAAAAACTATTGATAATGCTGCAATAACTGCAACTTTAAAAGAATTAACTGACGGATCAGGAAATTCAACAGGTATTTCATTAAACAATGCAGGAGATTTTAAAGTAAATGCTATTTTAGAATTTGGCTCTTTAAAAGATACAGGAGAAAACATTATTATAACAAAGTTTGTAGATGAAGCTGATGGTATTGCTAATAACGACAACGACACATCAATTCCTACAACTGCTGCAATTATAGACTATGTAGCTGCACAAATTACTATAGAAGATTTAGATTTTACAGGTGATACTGGTTCTGGTCAAATAGATTTAGATTCACAAATATTTGCTATAGGTGGAACTACTAACGAAATTACAACAGTAGCTTCTGGTCAATCATTAACATTATCTTTAGATTCAACAGGTGTTAATTTACCTGACAATTCAACTGCTATCACTCAAACAGCAGGAGATAATTCAACAAAAATAGCTACAACATCTTATGTAGATACTTTAGATTCTGCAAGTGATTTAGACTTTAGTGGAGATAGTGGAACTGGAGATGTTAATTTAAATACACAAACATTAGCAATAACAGGAACTGCAGATCAAATAGAATCAACTGCTTCTAATCAAGGTTTAAGTTTACAATTCCCAAGTGCAGGTGTTACATTACCAAATGGTTCTGTAGCTACAACACAATCAACAGGAGATAATAGTACAAAGGTTGCAACTACTGCTTATGTAGATACGCTTGATGCAGCTTCTGATTTAGATATAACAGACGGAACAAATACAGGAGATATAAATCTTAACACACAATCATTAAGTATATTAGGAACAACTAACGAGATAGATAGTGTTGTAAGTGGGCAAAGTGTTACATTAGGTTTACCAAGTTCAATAAGCACAAATTTAGTAGGAAATGTAACAGGAGATTTAACAGGAGATGTTACAGGGAATGTTACTGGTAATTTAACTGGTAATTCAGCAGGTACTCATACAGGAGCAGTTATAGGAAACGTAACAGGTAATGTTACTGGAGATCTAACAGGCAATGCAGACACTGCTACAGCTTGGGAAACTGCAAGAGATTTATCTTTAACAGGTCAAGCTACAGGAACAATATCAAATGTTGATGGAACAGGAAATGTAAGTGGTGCATTAACATTAGACAATAATTCAGTAACAGGTAAAGTATTAACAGGATTAACTTCTCCTTCTGCAAGTTCTGTTTTAGCAACAGATACAATAGTTGAAGGTTTTGGAAAACTACAATCACAAGTAAACGGATTAGCAGGTGGGTTAAGATTTATGGGATCTTGGGATGCAGACACAAATTCTCCAGTATTAAGTTCAGGTGGTGGAGAAGCTGCAAACGGAACAACAACTGCAACAACGGCAAATAAGTTAGTAGATAGTACTGCTTCTTTTACATCAACAGTTACAGTAGGAGATCAAGTAGTTAACCAAGTAGATGGTCAAACTGCATTAGTATCAAACGTAGATAGTGATACAACACTTTCTTTAGATGCTGACATAATGTTAACAGGAGAAGCATACACAATAGATAATAGCCCTTTTATAACACAAGGACATTATTATGTTGTAAGTGTTGGAGGTACTACTTCATTAAATGGTGTTTCTAACTGGACTATTGGAGATTGGGTAATTGCAGGAGCAAACAATCAATGGACTAAATTAGATCATAGCCAAGTAGACGGAACAGGAACAACAGGTAACTTAACTAAATGGTCATCAACAAGTGTAATAGCAGATTCAATAGTTTCTGAATCAGGTAGTGCAATAACAGTAGATGGCTCATTAACTACAAATACTAATTTAAGTTCAACAGGTAGTTTTACAGTAAATACAGATAAATTTACAGTAGCAGCTTCAAGTGGAAATACTGCCTTTACAGGAGATTTAGCAATCAATACAGACAAGTTTACAGTAAATGCTACAAGTGGAAATGTAGATTTTCTTGGAGATTTAGCAATTAATACTAATAAATTTACAGTAGATTCATCAGACGGAGCAATTTACGGTCAGGGTGGTGCTTCAATAGTTGGAGAAATAAAAAGTTTTTATAGTTCAAATTTTTCTCGTTTATTAACTACTGCTACAAGTGCATCGGTTTATGGTAGTGTTGATGGTGGAGGAAGGTTTTTATTTAATGCAAATAGTTATAGTGATATTAATAATGATTATAATTTAGGTTTAGGAATAACTGGTCAATTTGCAATACAAAAAGTTCACATACAAGGAACAGGAACTACTTATATGCACATAGCAAACGATTCAACAGGTTCACTTGCTACAGATGGTGCTGATATAGGATTTTTTACAGGTCAAACTGCTTTACAAATATTAAATAGAGAAAATGATTCTGTAATTATATCTACAAATGATTTACCTCGTTTAACTATTGATGGTTCAGGAAACGCAACTTTAAATAGTGCAACTGCTTTAGATTTTCAAGTAGCTGATTTTGCACAAATTAAATTTAGAGAATCTGGTGCTATAATGATTGATTCAGACAATGACCAATCAAGTAGAAACTTTGCTATAAAAGATGGCGATGGAACAAATTTATTACTAATTACAGATACTGGAAACGCAACTTTTGCAGGAAATGTTTTAGTAGGTAGTGGAAGCAGTATTTATGCTGATTTAGAAGTAAAAAGGGCAGGAGAAGTTACATTGGCTTTACATAATTCTTCAGCAATTACAAGTGGAAGTAGAGGTAATCTTGCTTTTTATAATTCAAGCGTTTCAACTGTTGCTACAATAAGAGCAGCAGCAGATACAGATAATGTAGGTACTGCATTAGAGTTTTATACAAGACCTGTTGGTGGTTCTTTAACAAATTCTATGACAATAGACAGTTCTGGAAATGTAGGAATAGGAGACGATTCCCCACAAGGTAAATTAGAAGTTAATAATAGAAATACTGCTACAGGTGCAGCTTTATTTATAAAAGGAGGAGAAGATGACCTTTCTCCAATATCCGGTCAATATACTGGATTAGCGTTTGGATATGGTGGTGGTGATATTTATAATAATGCAGCAATTTTATGGGAATTTACAGCTCAAAATGCTACAGGCAAATTACATTTTGCTGTAAATCCTAACGCTGGTGATGGAACTGCAAACTTGTCTGATTCTAAAATGACTATTCTTGATTCTGGAGACGTAGGAATAGGAACTGCTTCGCCTGCAAATAAAATACAAACTAAATATTCTGCTGTTGCAATTGGTAATTTAACTGCTTCTAATGACGCTTCAAGCACTACTAATTTTAATGTTAATGCAGGATTGCTTATTGAGGATAGTAATGGAAGCAATGGATTAGCATTAGGAGTTTCAGGTCAAGCAAATGATAGAAAATCTTGGATACAATCAGGGCATCCAGCCCCTGTGTATGGTGCTAATTTAGGTACTATATCTTTAAATCCATTAGGAGGCAACGTAGGAATAGGAACTGATACGCCTTCATCTAAACTATCTGTATTTGGAACACAAGCAGCTATAGATTTTCAAAGGGGAACTGGGGATTCAAAATGGGAGTTTTCTTCTGATGCAGCAAGTTTTTATATAGCTGAAATGTCTACTGGTAGTAGAGATTATATAATGACTTTAAAGGAAACAACAGGAAACGTAGGAATCGGAACTACTTTGCCTACATCAACTTTAGATGTTAGAGGTTCTGGAGAATGGTATGATGCAGGTATTATAGTAAGAAGAGACGCTGCTCCTACACAGTTTGGGGCAATTAGTCAATATAATGGAAGTTTAAACCTAATATCTGTTGTTGGAGGTGGAGGTAGTAATGGGGAGATTATGTTTAGTAATCATAATGCAGCTACAGGAACTCCAACAGAAAGAATGCGTATTACAAGTGGGGGATATGTTCACGCAGGAGTTACAGCAACAAATAATACTTACCATCAATTTGCTCAATATCAAACAAATGACCAATGGACTACACTTTTTAAAAATAATCAAGCAAGTCCTTATGGTGTGTTTGTAAAATATGAAAATGCAACGCCAAACAATGGTGCAAGTTCATTTTTTTATGCAGCAGATTCAACTACATTAAGATTTCAAGTTAGGTCAAATGGTGGTGTGGCTAATTTTTCTGGTAACAATGTAAATTTATCAGATGAAAGAACTAAAAAAGAAATAGTAGATGCTCCAAATAGTTTAAATAGTTTATGTGAATTAAAAGTAAGACATTTTAAATATAAAGACCAAACAGATGAAAAAATACATACAGGTTTAATAGCTCAAGAAGTTGAAAAAATAGATGAAAGTTTAGTAGATAATTCAGGTTTTGGAGAATCAGATTATAAAACAATTTACAATACTGATTTACAATTTAAAATGTTAAAAGCAATACAAGAACTAAAAGCAGAAGTAGATAAATTGAAACAAGAATGTAAATGTAAAAATTAGTATATTTATATCTTAATCATAAAATTAATAAAATGTCAAAAATTACAAAAGAAGAATTAAAAGATTTACAAGAATCAACAAGCAAAATTAATGCTATTAGACACGACATCGGTCTATTAAGTACACAAGTACATAGCTTAAACCATTTGCACGTTGAAGAAATTTCTAAACAAGAAGAACTTAAAAAAGGTTTAGAAGAAAATTACGGTAAAATAAACATAGATTTAAAAGACGGTTCTTACGAGATTATAGAAGAAGAAACTAAATAATAATAATGAGCATACAGGATATGAAATTATATGCAATGAATTTTTCAGCGTTTACGTTGAGTTTTACTAATATTGATATGGTATTAAAAATCATATTGCTTGTAGTTACTATCCTGTACACAACTCACAAATGGTATTTAATGTATGAAAAAAACAAGCAAAAAGATTAGTGATCATATAAGTTTTAAAGAAGCTACACATTCTGAAACTGCTAAAAGACTTGGTATTAAAAACACACCAAGTGAAGATCATATTAAAAATATGCAATTAGTTTCAGAAAAAATATTTGAACCTTTGCGAGAATGGGCAGATCATCCTATTAGAATTAATAGTATGTATCGTTCAGAAGAACTAAATTCAAGAATTGGTGGTGCAATATCGTCAGCTCATAAAGACGGATTAGCTATTGATCTTACTTCAATAGGTTCTAAAACAAATCTTGAATTATTTCATTACATAAAAGACAGTTTAGATTTTGATGTATTGATCAATGAATACCCAAATCAAGAAGGAGAACCTAAATGGATTCACGTTTCTTGGAATAAAAAGAAAAACAGAAAACACGTTTTAGAAATTAAACGTAAAGGTAGATATTATACTTACACAGGTTGTAAAGGTTGTAAATGAAAAAAGTAGAATTTGCTATAATTGAAAGATTTGCTTTAGGAATTTTAGTTGGTTTTAGTTATTTACCAGAAGATGAAACTACCAATTATAGTGAATTAAATATTTATGTGATTTTTATTGTGTTACATTTTAAATTTTATAACGATGCCCATACCTAAAAAGAAACAAGGAGAAAAACAAAGTGATTTTATGATTCGTTGTGTTCCACAATTAATGGACTATCACGATGAAAAACAAGCAGTAGCAATATGTTATGATGCTTTTAGAGGTTCTGTTGAATTAGAATCTTATAATGACTATCCACAAGGAGCAAAAAACAATGCAAAAAGAGCTATAGCATTTAAAGAAAAAAACGGAAGTAGTTGTGGAACTCAAGTAGGCTGGACAAGAGCAAGACAATTAGCAGATGGTAAAAACATAACAAGAGATACAATAGCTCGTATGGCTTCGTTTAAAAGACATCAACAACATAAAGACGTTCCATATACAGAAGGATGTGGAGGTTTAATGTGGGATGCTTGGGGTGGTTCTGCAGGTGTTAATTGGGCAATAAGTAAACTAAAACAAATAGATAAAAAATGAGAATATTAATAATACTTTTTTTTATAGTTAGTTGTGGAACATACAATACAAAACCTAAAATTCAAATAACTCACGTTTTAGCAGTTACAGAACAAGGAGATACTTTAAGACTTCCTATTAATATGATCAGACCAAATGTTTATTATAATGTGGTGTCATATCCAAGCTATCCAAGATATTATGATAATTGGTATAACAATAACTGGAATAGAGGTTACAGAAATAATCAACCTATTTATGTAGAAAAAAACAATAACAAAACTGTAAATAAACCTAAAGGAGAAACAAAAGATATTTCAAGATTAGATGTAAATAATAGTAAAGTTAAAATGAAACAATAATGAAAAAGATATTAGCAAAATTATTTGGTGGTGTAGGAACAAATATTGCAGAAAAAATATCAGGAATAATAGATAAGCATACTTTTAGTAAAGTTGAAAAAGCACAATTTGAAAAAGAAATGCAAGAAATATTTATTAATGCAGAATCAGAAATACAAAAAAGCGTTACTGAAAGATGGAAAGCAGATTTAAATTCAGATTCATACCTTTCAAAGAATGTAAGACCAATGGTTTTAATCTTCTTAATTGTAAGTACAGTTCTAATGGTTTTTATTGACGCTGGTGCTATCAATTTTAATGTAGATAGTGAATGGAAGGAATTACTAAAACTATTGCTTACAACTACTGTAGCAGCTTATTTTGGTGGTCGTAGTTATGAAAAAATAAAAAGATAAAATATTTTTTATATATTTGTCTGGCTTATAGCAAAACTTACACAACCTAATAAAGATGGACGGTGTTTGGATCAGGCACTTAAATTATTTCTTTTTTGTAGGCTTTTTTCTTTCTTTTTCTTTTTGTCCTTTTTCTTTTTCTTTCTTTTTAGTTATTATAAAAACCATAGGTAATAACCAAAAGTTATAATATATGAAGTGTAGAAAGTGTAAAATAAAAATGTTATATTTAGGTAGCAATCAAAATGGTTTCTATTATTTGTGTAAAAAATGCAATAATGTAATACCAACTAATGAAAAAAATAGCAAGAAGTAAACTAATTAAAAAACTTGACAAAGTATTTAGTTTATATATAAGACAAAGATATGCTAAAAATGAAATAGCACAATGCTTTACTTGTGGCAAAAAAGATCACTATAAAAGACTTCAATGTGGGCATTTTCAATCTCGTAAACACTATTCTACACGTTGGGATGAAATAAATTGCCAAGTACAATGTGCAGGGTGTAATGTATTTAAATATGGAGAACAGTTTATTTTTGGTAAAAATTTAGATCTTGAATATGGATCTGGA
>Ga0222716_10001210_pt1 | contig 21911 bp, 24 predicted proteins | sample C33_13DmetaG_FD_165044 | JGI IMG/M metagenome (GOLD analysis project Ga0222716, IMG submission 165044) | Estuarine water microbial communities from San Francisco Bay, California, United States - C33_13D | ecosystem: Environmental > Aquatic > Marine > Unclassified | place: USA: California... | reverse complement strand
CCTGCCGCAACTAAATTATTAACAGACCAGTCATTGCCTTCGCCGCTGCTGTCCGTCCCGAGCGCCGAATCGGAACTTGTATCTGAAAAATCAAGATGAAAGCCGTTGGTGCCATACGTTCCAGCGTATGCAATCGGTTGCCATACATTTGAATCGTCGTATTCTCCGAAGTCAGTTGCAGCTAGGGCTTGACCGTCGATGAAGTGGATGTCTGCTAGATATAAATTAGCGTAGGTTGAAAGAGTTGCATGCTTGGAGATATAGTGAGCTACTGTGTTATTGATAGGTGTATCAATGTTTTGGGTAGGGGCAGAATAAGAAGAAAATGCTTGCTGGGCTCCATTAACATATAATTTAATTCTGTCAGCAGCAGTTGATAGTGTTGAGTCGTAAGCAAGAACTATATGGTAAAAACTAGACGGATCTCTAAATAAAGCGTTTGATGTAAAACTTCCATACCCGGCTGTAAAGGGATTAAGTCTTAAAGTATTACCGTTAAACATGAATGAGCAGTGCCCACCACTGTCTGGGACAGAAAACAGGTAACTGTCGTCAAATGCGCTCCTCTTTACCCACCCTGCCCAAGTCCACGTCTTTCTATTACCCGCAGAATTTGGCGTGCGATTAAGATAACTTGAATCTGCTGAATTAAATCTAAGGCTTCTGGGTATATCGTAAGCTCCTGCTGCTGCTGTCGATGCAAGAAATAGCGGTGACGCGCTTCCAGGAATACTCATGAGACGTTCAGCAATGAAGTAACTGTAATGCGCGTAGCACTTTCGCAATAATAAGCCAAAACATCAACAGCACCTCCCGTGGTCGTTAAAACTGGCGCGACCGCCCCAGCAAACTTATACTTCGTCCCGGCATAAGCAAGCGTCCTGCTTCCCGTTCCATCCTGCGTGACAACAATCACACCAGACTGACCAGCAGTCACATTTGTCGGATCGCCTAATGTCCGATTGCCACCGAGCTGGACGCTGAAATTATTCGACAAGCTTAGGTCTACCGCGATCGTTGCCGCATCGGTCAGCGCAGTAACCGCTCCACGCTGTGCCTTCGTAAAGCTTTGAGCAACTGCTAGGCCAGCAATTGTCGTCGTAGCATCAGGCAACGTAACCGTCACATCAGATGTTGGGTTACAGGTCAACGTCAGCTCATTAGCGTCAACAGACGTGCCCTCCATCACGATGTTTGCATTAAACGTCGCGATTCCTGCAAAAGTTGAAGTGCTGTCGAACGTTGCAACGCCAGTAACGTCTAACGTTCCAGGAACATCAACATTGCTTGTGAACTCAACCCCATTGCCCGATGAGTTGGTTTGAACCAACTGGTGAGCCGCTGCACCAAAGCCAAGCTTGCTGACTGCAATAGCAGCAGAAGCATTGATGTCAGCGTTAAGGATTGCACCATCCGCAATCATTGCGCTAGTGACGCTTCCTGTGTCACCAGTTGTCAAAAGTGTGCCGCTGGAGTTCGGCAAAAGAATTGTGCGGTCAGCGTTTGGGTTAACTACTGACAGTGTGGTCTCATACTCATCAGCTGCACTGCCCTCAAAGACGATCGTTCCATTCGTGTCGATGGTGACGTTGCCCGTAAACGTTGGGCTAGCAGATCCAACCTTTTCCGTGTCAAGCTCTTGGAGCGCAGCCTGAACATCAGTTGCGGCAATGTTTCCCGCAGGTGTGACTGAAATGTTACTGGCGGTCTGACCAGCAATAGCGTTTGAAACGTCAACCAGGCTGAACGTTGTTCCCGTACCAAGGCTCACCAACATGTCTGGTGGAGCCAAGCTGACGCCAGGTGCCGCACCAGAACCAGTGCCGCTAATGCTGACGACAACGTAATAGTTCAGGTTGGTGACCGCAGGAGCTGGTAACGCACTGCCTGTCGTAAAGCCAGCAGCAGAACCAGCAGTTGTTACGCTTTCAAGCAGGTTGGTACTTGCGTCATAGATTCCAGCAAGAATCAGGTTGCCACTAATAACCGTGATTGGAACAAATGAGTTACCCGTATGAACGTAGAGATCTTCGTTTTTCTCGTCGTAAAAGAATTGACCCTTAAAGTCAGCCGTTGGGAAGGTGACAACATTGTCAGTTGCTCCCGCACCACCGAACTTGGTTACAGAGCTATCAGCAAGTTTTGAACCATCAATCGAACTATTCTGAATGCGGGCAGCAGGGAAAGCGCCTGTTGTTGTCTTGCTTGCATCCAGCTCTGGAACGTCAGCCGCTGCAATGTTTGTGGCCGAACTTACATGCCCTTGAGCATCAACTGTGACCTTGGTAAAGGTTCCAGGCGTAATTGAATTGGTGTGATTCAGCTCACCGCCAGACGCAACAGTTAAACCTGAACCAGGAAAGACAGCGCCTCTTGTAGATGCAGCCGCTTCAGGCATATCTGAGGCTGTAACTAAACGACCACCAGTGACTAAACCATTGGCGTCATATTGGGTTAGCTGAAATTCAGTCGTGTTTGCTGTGACGGTGTTGTCAACGTGGATCTCATTGCCACTCATCACCAGACCATTGCCATTGACGACAACACCGCCCTTGGTTGATGTCGTCGCAGCAGGTAAATCCGTGCCAGCAATAGCCCTATAGGCAACCGCTCCACCAGCACCAGTGGGGCCGCCAAGGAAATGAGCTGCTGATGTCGTGTTATCCAGCGTTGGCGTGATCGTGACCTGATCACCGCTGGTGCTGATGTTGATATTGACCAGCCCAGAGCTGCTACCAACAATTGTGTTGACCGAACCAGCGCCCTTAACGCTCTGCCAAGCAGAACCGTCCCAGATGTAAATCTTATTATCGTCAGTGTCTAAAGCGATCTGTCCGGTAAACGCACCAGACCCCGGCAGCGTTGTGACAAGATCAACGGTTGCTTCATCAGCGATCTTGGCGGCTGTAACAGCATTGTCAGCCAGTTGAGTTGCTGTGACTGCATTATTTGCAAGAGCAGATCCTGCAATCTCTGCGGATCCAAATAAAATCTTGGCCCCAGGTATTCCGCCAGCAGAAATCAGATCAACGCCTGAGTCAATCAGGTCGCTGACTGTGATTTTTTTGGTTTCAGATGCGCTGTTGTCAACAATTGCCAGCTCATCAGCCGCAGCTAGGTTTGCTCCGGTAAGGGCCGAAAGCTCACTAATCTTTAGGTCAGCCATGAGCGGTCATTCCTCTGCGGTTACTGGTCGGTCTCTAGGAGCAGTTTAGCGGCAGCATCTTGGTCTAAAAGTACGTGATCTGAGTTTTCCTGCAAGACGGCATTAATTGGATCAGTTTTCATCCTGATCTGAATTGCTCCTGTCGTAATAAAATTAGCAGTGATTTGGACTGCTTCTGAAGGTGAAAACTGAACAGCACAAGCTGTGAGCACGCCGGTCAGTTCGTACCAAATATCATCGTCAGCCGTTCCAGAAATTCCAACAGGGTTGTAGTTACTTGTTTTTATGTAAAATTTTGCCTTGAATTGACTGCCAACGCGAGTTCTTAAGGCCAGTTCCAACAAATAATGCGGTAGCTCGTTTACAGTGTTGCCAGCGTATTCCCAAAAACAAGTCATCTGACCAGAGCCAGACATCAACGTACTAATTCGGCTCCTAAATTCATCTGACAGCGTTGTTGTGTCAACGGTTTCGCGTTCAGTATTAAGCTCAAAACTACTAACTTGAGCCAGCAATCGGCCTGTGCTGTTTTGCACGGCAACCGTAATTGGGATGTTATTGCCTGGAGCGGCAAGCGTAACTGCGTTCGCAGTGCCTCCATTGACTGCGTTAGCAAAACTCGTGTAAAGCCTTACGCCATCTAGCTCGTCAACATGGATATACCTTGTAATACTGTCATCCGTGTAGCTATCGATAAAATCTAAGGCGCTTCCATCTGTGCTTTTAATTTGCAGTTGATCGCCAGTTATCAGTTGGCCATGTTCAAAATCAAAGCTAAAACGTTTCTTGGAAACGTTAACGTCACTTGTGTTAATGACAGAAGACAGCTCACCACCATCAAACTGCCTTTGCAGTTCAACTTCCCCGTATGTCCCTAGATAAACGCTCATTAGATTGACGCGGTTAACAACGCACCCGTGCCAACGAAAGAAATCTCTGCTCGTACTAGGTCAGCTGTTGTAGCGCCCATGCTTGCACTTGTGACGTATGCGGTCATCTTGATGTCGTTGTTGTCCGTTCCATCGATCCATCGAAACGTAAGCTCAACCGTGTCTGTAGAGCTAACGCCAGCTGTTCCGGTTTTGACCAGCTTGCTGAGGAGGTCAGTCGTGTTGATTGAGCCTGAGTCCTCTTTGTAGTAAAGCAAAGACGCGCTTCCTGAATAGCCGACAACGCCAGGGGCATAGCTGCGGATATTGTCGCTCAACGTGGTGGTCTCTAGCGTTTCCAAGTCACTTTGGAACGAGAAGCTGACGACCTTGGCCACAGTCGTGCCAGCTATCTGCAATGCACCATCTCTGCCGGTGTAAACCTTGGCCATCAGCTCACTCCAACAGCGATAAAGCTAACTCTAACGCTACTTATGCCTGGCCGAACTTGAGTGATCGAGACAGGTTCTGCATATCGCCATTGAACTGCCGTTCCAGCATTGAAAAAGTTTGAAGAGCCTTCCCAGCCTTGGCCAATTGTTGAAATGGCAGTGCCAAAGTCAAAAGTCTGGTAAGTGCCTTTCTGGTCGTAATAGTGCTGCGCGAACTGTTCGGCCTGAGTGTCAGTGATGTTTTCGTAATTAAGCGAAAGCGTATGGTTGACCCTCTTATCTCCATAGAGAATCCTGACCTCCGACCCGTTTTGAGAATTGAATTTCTTTACAGGCCAGTCGCCGTAATCAAATGATCTTGCCGTTGGCGCAATAGTAGGAAATGCCATCAGTCCACATCGCCCCCGACAAACTCAAAGTTGTTGTTCTCGCCCAACGTGTCAAGCGCCAGCAAGCTTCTACCTGATGAGTCTACTGCGTAATTGCTGGCCTTAATCGTGACGATTCCATCCTCGTTCACGTCAAGAGCCTCGATTTGATAGATCTGCGAATCTTCGTTAGAGCCTCCCCTTACAGAAAACACCGTTCCAAACAGCTCAGTAGCCTTACCGTTCTTGATTTCTAATGTGCCCTCCTGAATGACAGCGTTTTGACGGTTCCAGAAAAACACGGGATAGTTCCCATCAGCTAATGGAATCACAGAAATCACGCCGCCATCATCGTTAATGACCCCATTGTTCTCAGGGCGATAAGGGCTCATTTCGCTAGCGACTCGAATAAGCTTGCCCGGCTCAAGGCTTAAACCCCAAGGCAAGGTTTGAAACGTAACCGTGTGGGTTTGGTAGCGGCGAAGCGCCAGGAAGTATCTAGCAACTTTCTTTGCGTGCTCGGTGCTGTGAATATGAGAAAAATCAAACTCCTCAACAGGAAGTTCTGAACTGTTTGGCACGTCCGTATAACGACAGACAAGGGTTCTTTGCTCTGGGAACTGATTAACCCTAGATCGAGTGTAAAGAATTGAAGATTGGAACAGCTTTCTTTCTTCCAGCTCTAGCCAATTGATCTCTAGGCTGTCTTCAATGATGTTGCCCTCAGTGAACATTCCCGAGATTGTTACCGGTTGAGATGCATCAATGACCCCATCGCTACTGCGGTAAGGAAGAGCAGGCTCAAGCGACATTCTGCCGTTTTTCATGCTTGTAAAGCACAAGACGCTAGGAGCTTGCGCAGCAAGCCAGCTGCGAAGATTGATAGGCTCAGCAATTACATCATCCCAAAACAGCTGATTAGCTCGTAAATACTTGGCGGTTACAATCAACGCATCACGGTCGATCAAACCAGCATGAACAATTGAACCGACTCCGGTGTCTTTATTTGTGGTTAAATACCACATCAAGTCGGTAAGTAGATTGCTAGCCCCAACGTCACCATCCAGCAATCGTTCCACCTCAAGCCCATTTTTTAAATAACAGCGAAGCTGGTCAAGCTGCGTAAAATTATCGCTTGACTTCAACTTCAACCCAGCCATGGCGCATCCTTGATAATCGACAGGATCCTCTTCGCTAAGCGTTTCGTTTACATAAATAACTTCATGCTCAGGGCTGTCATCACAGCTGCGACTAATTAAATCCCCATAATGCGAAACTTCGGCCACTCCGCTATAACGCTGGAATAGTCTGGTGGCAAACTGAGGAGTATCAAACTCTTGATAGGTTGAGCCGTAAACAATCTCATACTTAAAAGCAAACTGAATCCCGTTTGTATTTCGCGCAAACTTGACAAACGTATCGCCTGCGTTCCACTCGCCGTTCAGGTCTCTGATGGTTGTGGCTGCGATTTCCCACCACCTATTCCTAGGCGTTCCGTCGTAGTTAACTTCAACAGATCGAATTGACATGTCCATGTAGACTTCACGCCCTGAATCTCTTGTATATTGCCAATTAACATTCTTTTGCGTGCCTACTGGAATATTGTCAAAATAAGGATCCTCAGCCGCAACAATGGACAAAATATTGCTTAAAGTTCTTGGTTCAATTGCTTGCCCCACCGTGTAAATACCGGCTGTTTCGTTTGCCGTGATGCTTACCAAGCTGACATCTTTCTTTGAGGGGTCTGGCTGGAAGCCTCCGTATACAAGGTTAACTTTTCCATCGTCGTCTGTTATTAACTCGGGAACAATAGCCATCTCTAGATGGGTAAAGTAGTCGATTGGCTGAGCAAAGTACCCTCTGCCAGCAAGCGTAAACGTTCCAAGGTATGTTGCAAATGTCCAGCTTTGCAACGGTGTTCTCGCTCCATCAAGAACAAAAACAGTGTTTGTCCCTGCGCTTTGCTGTGTTGGAATGGCGCTATTAAAAGGTCTCAGTCTGTACTCAAACTGATTGTGCGAAGGGTGAGTCACCCTGATAAACGAGTAAATGTCAACAGGCGAATCTCCTACCACCGCGAAAAGATATGGCCCTAGATTTGTCCAGCCTTGGTTGCTTGTAGCCGTCGCGTCGTAATCACTTAAACGCACATCAAGCGCAAACAATGACATCCTATGGGCGTAGGTTGTCATCTTCCCTCCAGTAACCTGAATATCTTTCTCGTTTAATCGGTACATTATGCCCGGAGATTTTAGCGTGTTAAAATTTGTTATTCCATTGAATTTTGCCCACACCTGAGACTTAATGCCAATCTCAGTTACGTCACAAGCCCTAGTGTTCTGGAACGTGCCAATCTCATACTTAAGGATTGGATAGTATGACTCTTCGATGTCTGAAAACGGCAAATACTTTTCTTGCTCGATTGCTGCACGGTCCACAATGCCAATCTTGCGCTGATTGCGGCTCCAGCCTTCCAAGCACTTCAGAGTAATTCTGAATCCATTTGCTGAATGCCTTTCTGGGTCGTACCTTTCGTTAGGGCGCTCAATGACTTGCCAGGTGGACCTCCCAATCATCCATGTTGAACCTTGGCTCAACAACTGATCGTAACGAGTGGATTCTCCTTGGATTAAAGACCTTATGTCGCTTAGATCAGCTGGAGGAAAATCGTGGTCTCCTACGATCGGAAAAGGCTCAGCTTCTTGCTTTCCTTTGCCAAGCAAAATTACGATCTTGTCGCCTGGGTTGACCTCGACTTCGCGAGTTAAATTTCCCCACTTCTCAAGAGTCTGATTTGCTTTAGTCCTGCTGGCTTCAATAGTATGAGTAACAGTATTAACGCCACCGCCTACAGGATAATGTTCAATAACTCCAATTCGACGGCAGTAGTTCACCCCCGTTCCAGGCATCCCCGCAGTTGTCGTTCCATCGTCAATACCACCTCCATAAGGGTGAGTAACGGCTAAATACCCATCGACGTATTTTCGCATCTGTGTTGCCGCTTCGTCTCTTTGCTCGTCTTCACCAGAGTCCAAAAGTGAAATCACTTTCCAGTCAGGTCGAGCTGGTGTGCCGTTTGGGATCCCGGAATAAACCCCAAATCGCGTTTGAGATGTTGGGCTAAACGCTCCACAAAAACCAGGTTGATTTGCGCCTTCACGTGTTGGGCAATAAAACGCTTGATCGCTTCCGCTTATCCCTGGGTTGTCGTTGTTGCCGTCAATCCTAAGGTCTCCATATCGCAAGTTATATGCACGCAAACGACTACCGCCGCCCAATACCTCAAAGCCACCGTTCCAATAAAAATCAAAATAGGTTTCGTAAATACCATCAAGAGCATTGTTGCCAAGGAAAATTCCTGCGAGGTCAGGCTTGGCTATGTTGCCTTGGCCTGCAACTGCAACAATCTCCGCAACTTGATAACCTCCCCAGCTCTTCATCCGAGACCAAACAAGCTGCGGAGAAATTAACAGTCCGCCTGTTTCATAAGTGTCTTCTCTACGAGTAAAAACAATAGGCACAACGTTGCCATAAGCCGCAAGCTCTTGCGCTGTATCAAAGCCGAAGCTAGGCGAAAAGATAGTACGCCCAGACTGGCTGCCAAGCTGGCGACGCCGGATCTCAGCTGGTTGGTCTGGTTGCTTTGGTTTAGGAGCTAATAGGTAAGACGCTGCTGTAGAAATAACGCCAAGAACGAGACTGATTATAATAGGCTCAAAGCCGGTGTTCCTAACGTCAGGAACATGCGCGTATTCTTCCGGCCTTTTTTTGCTTTTACGTTCTACTTCTGCTGAAAAATGACGATACTCTTCTTCACTGCAACCAAGAGCACTTATTAAACGCTTTTCGTACGGAAGCAGTGGCTGAACGACTCTGTGCCTATAGGGCTCCATGCCACCGCGTTCAGATGCAGATTTATGTAGAGACATCCTTTGTTCCAAAAGACCGCAAAGACAGGACTGCCCTCGCTTAGCAATAGCACATCTCCATCATACTGAGGCCGATCAACTCGATCGCCCCACCGCAACAGATCACGCCCAAACTGCTTAACCGTTTGCCCGTACCAAGACTCTTTAAATTGCGGGGTTTCAATGCCCAGACGATCCAAAGCTATGTAAACCAGATGGATGCAGTCGATTGCGCCATCCTCTTCCGTTCCATCAGCGCCAAGACGGTAAGGCCGTCCAATTAAATCAATAAGATCAGTCAAGACACTCTGACTCGGCTGGTGAGAGGCAAACTGCCCACTAGCTGACGATTCAAACGCTTGCGTGGAACGTCAGATCCAACAGCGTCAAACACTGAAGCAAGCTCAAGCGTCAAGGCTACTGACGACCATTTTGCAGATACAATCTGCCCGACATAACGGCTGATCAATGTGTAATCTTCCCTGTTGTCTGGGTTGATCAAAACAGTTCTAACGTTTGCGATGTATTGATCCTGAACAGCAATCGTTGCAAAGGGACGACTTAGCTCGTTGTTTGGGAAAGCGATGGATGCAGGCTGATTGTCTCCAGCTTTAGTCACTGTTGACCCAGAAAATGCAAAGGGCAAAAATGCAAAATTGACTCTCGCTCCTGTGTTTACGTTGAAGAATGGGGCGTCCTCGTTTACCCAATAGTTTTGGAACGAAAAGCCTCCCTGAGCCACTGGCGTGCGAAGTGTCAGGTAGTGAGCAAAGGCAAGCGTTGAGTCAGCCATTAGATTCCAATCCTCCTACGCTGCGTCGTGTTCTGCCTCAGCGTAGACAAAGCACGTTGTTCGCCTTGCCTTGCACCGCTGCTGGCTGCTTCCCTCATTCCGGCTTGGAACTGATCAGCAGTAACGTAATCCACTGAGTTGATGCGTTCCACGGTATAGCGAACGTCAATTGGGGCAAGTGTTGCCGTTCCACCGCCAGATGCGTCACCGCCTCCACCGTTTGCGGGGATAACAGAGTTACCGCGTGAACCTCTGGAATAACGTCCCATGCTTTCACGCATCTTCGATTCTGGGATGATGTATTCAGGTTCGCCACCTTCTCCAACTACAGCACTGGTTGGGCCGGTAACGTAACCACCTTCGGCAAAGAAAGGTGTGCCGCCTCCAAAATCGCCGATGCTATTTCCAGTAATGCTTGGGGCGCTGGGGTTAAAGCCAATACCACCACCACCACCGCCACCGCCAAAGGCGCTGCTAAGTATTCCTAGCGCCTTCATGATTAACGCCTTAGCAATCATCTGAGTCGCCATATCGATAAAGGCTTTACCGATGTCGGCGAACATGGTACTAAAGGCTTCCTTGACTGAACCAGTGCCTGTGATAAGTGTCTGCACAGCAGATGACATTGCAGTTGCCAGCGAACTTTCAACAGACTGCGCAAGGCTCACAACCATGCTTTCTGTGTCACTAAGACTACGCTGAAGCTCGTTTATATAAGTTTGAATTGGACCAATGTCTAATTTTTCTTTTGCGGCTTTTATTTTCTCTAATTGCTCTGGCGTGAAGTCCTTACCTTTTAATGCTGCCATTTGTTGCTCGATCTCTAGCTGCTTTTGTTTTTCAACTGTTGTTGCAGTTAAAATTTCGTATTGAAAATTAAGGCTTTCTATTTGCTCATCAAAAGCTTTCTGCTTTTGGTCTTCAAAAACTGCTAATTCTGCCGCAGCAGCTACGTTTGCTGCGTTTATTTTTGCAGCTGTTTTTTGTCTTTCAAGATTTTTTTCTCGTATATCGTCTATTCGTATAAGGGCTTTTTCTTCATTTGCTTGGATAGTGTTACTGGTTTGTTGCGCTTTTAGTTTGATTGCAAGCTCTTTGTTTCCTGCAATTTCTGCAGCTGTAATTTTTTGTTTAAAATCAGCGTTTGCTGCAATTAAGTTAATCTCTATCCTCAGAGCAGCAAGACGCTCTTGCAGCCTTTCTTCTTCTCGGGCGGCACGTTCTGCAGATTTGTCGGCTTTAGCTCTGCCTTTTGGAACGTCTGGGGTTTCTGTTGTTGGCTTTAATGGGGTTAGTGCTTTTGGGCTTTTTACATTAGCAAGGTAGTCATTTATATCTCTTATAACACTACTTCTTCTTTGCTCTAGACGCGCTATTTCCCTTTCTATCGTTGCTTCAGCCTGAACCCCTATAGCTTTTTCCTGGAAGTCTTCCTGTGTAGTAATTTTCTCATCAAGGTCAGCTAGCTCTTTTAAATCACGCGCATAACCTCTCGCGGTGCGTTTGTCAAGGTTAAAAGCTTGATCTAGTCCTTCTAAAAGAGGTGTTAGTGCTTTTAGTGCCTCTGTAGCAAAGTCTTGGAATTTTGCTCCGAGGGCCAACAGTAATGGTCCTGCTGCACGGTTGGCGTCTTCTAGTGCTTTGGTTAGACGGGCACCAGCTTCGGCTGGGGAGTCACCGATTCTTAGGGCTGCAGGCTCATATTTATTGAGAATAAAGTTTGCAAATGTGGTTACAAACTCGTCTGCGCTAACCTCGCCTTGCTCTAAGGCTTTCTGTAGTTCTTCCGCAGAACGATTTGTGGCTTGGGCAAACAGCTGGAACGCACCAGGAAGTCGGTCGCCGATCTGCCCCCGCAGTTCTTCGGACCTTACGACGCCCTTTGATATGACTTGGGTTGCCGCTCGTAATACACCGCTAAGGTCTTGTGCGTCTCCACCTGTGGCTTTAGTTGCAGCGGATAAAGCACGGTATAAAGTTTCTGTCTGTTTAACGCTGTTGCCGTTAGCTGTTGCAGCGGCACTTAATTGCGTAAAGTTTTTTGTGGCATCTAAGATCGGCTGATTAAAGTCACGGGCAGCCTTGTCGATTGCTCTGAAGCCTTCCGCACTTTTACTGCCTAGGATTCCACGCAGAGCGATACTTAGCTTGCTGAGTTGAGCTTCAGTTTTTGCGACTTCGGGCCCTAACCTGACAAGACCTGATATAGCCTGTGATACAGCAGCAACACTTGCTGCAATGGCTGCACCCTTAGGACCGCCAAAACCTGCACCAATCGCAGCCGCTTGGGCGATGTTTGAGCCTGGTATGTTAGCAGTTGCTAAACCAATACCTGCACCCCTAGTAAGGGCTTGTCTATTTGCAGTGCGTCGTTTAGCCGCAGGACTGCCGGGTATGTTTACCGCACCACCAATTGGGCTGCTTTGGCCCGTAAGTCGTCTTGCTTCGCTAGCAGCCCGGTCAGCTGCTTGTGTTGCTTGCACGCGGCGTCGTAGTTCTGCATCAAAAGCAGCACCTTCTTTTCTATCTAAATCAAGCGCGTTTCTAAAAGCTCTATCCTGTAAATTTTCTTCTAGTTTAAATGTCTTAAGTAGTGTATCTATTTCATAGCCTCTTATTTGGTTATTAAAGCCTTGTTCAATTTTAAATATAGACCTGTTGTAATTTTCAATTTCTTTAAATTCACGCTGGCGTCTTGCGCTTTCTTTTGCTGCGCGTTGGGCGGATTTTTCGGCAGCTATGGTTCTGCCTGGTCCGGCAAGAAATTCGTCCCGCTTTTGCCGGGTCTCTATTGATTTTTTGGCCTTATTTCTAAGTGTTACTTCCGCTTCAATTAATCTGTTTTGCCTAGCAGCAGCCTCGTTAGCCTGGCCTAACGCTGTTACATAGTTTCTAATCGCGGTAGTTTCGTCTTTCTGAGCTAATTCAACTGTACGTAAAGTTTCTGATGCTGTTTGTAAGGCTCTATTAAAGCTTGCGATACTTTGTATTGGGCTCTGAAATGTTTCTGCAAGTTCGTCTAATTTTGTAACTCTCTTGTTAATTTCATCTAAAGTGCTGCGAAGATTTCGCAGCTTCTCTGTGCCCTTTACGCCTATTTCAATTTCAGCTCTGTATGCCACGATCCACAGCTGGTACGTCGCTTTCTATTCTAGACGCAGAATAGTCTACCTACGGCGGCGGGCTTTTTCCATTTGTTTTTCTTGGTCCTCGTTAAGGATCTGGAAATAGGCGCTCCAGCCGATCAATTCTTCGGGCGTCATTGTGGTGCGGACTTCGGTCAAGCTCATGCCAAGCTCTTTGGCAACGCCAAATTGCAGCATGAGCCAGTTGTCTTTGCGAAGTTCCGCAACTAGGATTTTGGGTCCATTGGCTCTTCGTCTTCGTCAGCAAGAATGGCCAGCATCAAGGACTGCAGGTCTTTGTCCTTGACTTCGTTCTTTAAAATATCGGTTTCACCGGCAGAAAAAAGCTTGGCGCCGCTTTCGTCCTGTGCTTTTGCAATTAACAGCTGCAAAGCAAACGCTCCAGCGTCGTCAGATTTGGCTTGCTTCTGGGCGCGTTCGCGTTCAGCCATGGTTAGCGGGCTGATCCACATCTCAAATGTGGTGCCGTCAGACAGCTCGACTGTGCGCTTGCTTGGCTGGAGATTTGCTGCTTTACGCAACCGATCAATGGCGCGAGTAGATCCAGCGGGCATGATTTGTACTTGACTATAAATTAACTATAGCGTAGCGCAATAAAAAACCCCGGCAAAACCGGGGCTAAATGTCTACTTAAGTAGCACTGTATCAGGTCTGGCTGAAGTCGAAGCTTGGGGTGCCGGATGGGCGGAAGCTTACGCTTACAGACTGTGCGTCGTCAGGGGTGACGTTCATGCTGGCAGAAGTCAGCACTGCTTCAAACTCAATGGAACGGCTTGCGGCTTCGTTCACTGAACCGCTGCTGAACACTTGGTCGGTGTAAAGCTTGAACGCAGCACCAGTTTGGTTGCGCTGAAGCACGTCCTCGATCATGCGGTTGCTAAGGGAAGCGTCTTCGTCGGTCATGTAGACCGTTGCGCTGCCCGTACCATCGCCGAAACCGGAGATGTAGCTGCGGAATGGAACGTACTGACCAGGGGTTTGGCCGATGGTGGTTACATCGATTTCAGCACGGTTGATTTCAAAGCTCCAGTCACGGACCTGTCCGACTACTGCAAACTCGGCGTAGGCAACTTGAAAAGCGTTAGGGCTAACAGCTGTACCGTCGTCGGTGATGGTGACTGTCGCGCCGCCCAGAGTTGCGGACACTTGCAGCACTCCAGTGCTGGCGGTGTAAGCAATAACGTAATAGGTGGTCGCAAGGCTGAGTCCTGCGGGAAGTGTGCCTGTGCCTGCGCCGCCAGTTTGAGTGTTGATCACACTAAACTGCACAGGATCACCTACTTTTAAATTCAAGTAGGTTCCAACAGTGATGGTGTCTGCGCCAGTATCGACGTTAGACTCGGCAAAACTGCTGGTTGTGCCAGCGGGCTTGTAGTAGAGGGCACCTGAAGTGCCGGAAAGAACGGTGGTTGCCATTGGGCGTACCAGGGAATAAGGGTCTCCGCGGGCACTGCCCGGCTTCTTACAGGTTAGCGACTATTTAAGTCAGCACAGTTGCTACATAGCCTGTGTCAATGCGGCCTACAAAATGTGGTGATTCATCAGTAGCTGAAAATGTAGGACCGTTTATCTCTCCCACTTTTACGAAGACGCCTGTAGTAGTTTTGGATGTGTTATTAATTGTTTCTAGTACGTCTACAGCAGTTGTTACCAATTCTTGATTGCGGGCCGGACCACGCCCCTTTTCTGTAAACAAGCGGATTACTAACGCACCACGGGCATTATCCACGCTAGAGGTCAGCGTTGGCTCGTTGGTTAGACCGAACGTGATGTTGACGCGGACGTACTCGGTGGTCGTATTTGGTGGTACAGCAGTGATGTTGTCGAAATACACCGGTACTGCGGGAGACAGGTTGTTAAACGCCGTCAGTAACGGGTTCTCCATTGATGCCCGGATCGCTTGGTAGTTCATCGCGGAAATTTCCTAAAGGCTCGATCCATTGCCACTTTAATTGTCCTATCGATGCCCCCACCTTTTAAATAGGTGTCGTACCAGTCCAATGGGGCGGTTCTGGTGTTCCCTTTACCAGATTTATCTAAATTACCGCGAATGTTTGCGCTTCTTGCACCGTATTCAACCATGCCTGGGTTTAAACTTTCTTGAAGTGGCTCTGGAAAATCTTTCGGGCGAAAAAAGTTCCCTTGCTCGTAGTCAATGGCAATGCCTGCATGTCGCGCAACGTTGTAAATCGTGTACTTGACTTCAGGCTTTCTGTAGAGTTCCGCGCCGCTCAAAAAAGGACCGACAACAGGCTGTGGTGTTGTTTTTGCGCCTGAACCACCAGATTTTGATCCCCCTGATGTCTCGATAACCCAAGAGTTGGCAAACTCCCCTGACCAAACTGGACCGGCTTCTTGTAACTCTCGGACTGTCTGTTCCGCAGCCTCGCGAATATCCGTGGACAAAATTCCGTTTACCCAACGGTCTATATCAACTAAAAACCGCTCGTAATCCTTAGCCATTACTGTGGCCTCACGATAAGGGTGTGGTACACCGGCTTGTCACCACGATAGGTCAGAATGTCGATGATCTTGGCTTCGCGGGTCTGACCTGCCTGCGGATACTGCACACGGTCGGCTTCTGTGGGGTAATAATCGCCAAGTTCTGCCGTACCAATCAGAATCTTTACGTCCGTGCTTTGATACAAGCCCTCGGATTCGCGTGGGGTAAGGCGGCTGATGATGCCCTTTACCGTGACATTGGTGTCCGCTCCAGTTACATCCCCTGTGGTGGGGTCGTAGGTGCGGGGTGTAGTGGTCTTGATGTACGTGATGTCCTGCCCCCAGTCGTTAAAGATCTGGGCTGGAATCGGTGAAAAGGTGTCGTCTATTTTTGACATTTCATCCTCTAACAACGCGCACTTGATAACCCCCAGAACCGCCCAAGGTGAAGGCTCCGAGGTAAGACTGTAACCAGGGGTAGACATCAAAAATGTTGTTCACAGCTCCAGTTGCCTGGCTATCTGTGTTGTACTTCACCTTTAGTTCACCTAGCTCGACTTCTTCATATAAACCTTCGGTTCCGGTGTTACCGGTGACAGCATCGGTGTCGTTTGCTAAAGCGCGTGCCAGCTCGTAAGAGGCGTATTTGATGTCGGTTGGAATGGCAGAACATGTAAGTTCCACCCGGTCAACGTGGTAGTTGTTGCGCGGCCAGCTCAAAGCTTGGCCGTTACTGCAACGGTCTCCGTAGAAATTTAGAGTGTCGATCCAGCGGGTTGCGCTGATGATGGCGCGGTTTTTTTGGTCGTCAGTTTTGTCGTCCCAGGTTGAAGAACTTGGGACGGTCTCGAAATAGGCGTTTGCTTCCGCCAGCGTTACATAGCTGTTGGAACTTTCGCCCTTTAATGTGGCATCAATTGTTGCGGCCACAAGACTGCAGGGATACTTTCCCTGATTTTAGCCCAATAAAAAACCCCGCCGAAGCGGGGCAGTATCAGCTTGTGCTGGACTTATCAGGCGATTGCGCTGGTGTCCAGTGGGCTGTTGACGATCAGCTCGACCATGGGGATCAGGTCGATGTCGTAGGTGGCTGCCCACTTGTTAGCAGTGGCCAGGTTGCCGTTGGTGGGGTTGTCACCAGCGTCAGTCCACTTGGTGCCCATCACGTGATAGGCGGTGTGGTAGTCCACAGAAAGCACGTCTTGCTTCGAGAGCACGTTGCGGTCTGCTTCAATGCGCAGATCCTGCTGGACGCCTTCCAGAACTGAACCACCCTTCATCAGGTAGCAGCGGAACTCCTTGACGTGGGTTGCCGTGCCAGGGATCACAGTGTTGACCTGTGGGTCCATGATCACGTTGCAGCCAGCAAATTCGCCGATGCTGCGAGCACCGACGCCGACGCCGCCACCACCCCAGGTCACTGCGCCAGAAGCAGCTAGTGCAGAGGTGCTGAAGGTAAGAAGGCCAACCTGATACAGGTAGAAACCAACGGATGGGTGGACAATCAAGGTGTCCAGCTCATCGCCACGCTCGCCAAGGGCAGCGCGGGCCTCAGCCAAATTGGCTGCGGTCAGGAAGTTGGCTTCGCCTTGTCCTGAAGTTGCTGCAACTGCCTTGTCCAAAGAATGGTCAGACAATGCTGTGCCAAACAAACCGGCAAGCTGCGAGAACAGGCGTGCGCTGTTCAACTTGTTGATTGCATCGGCAAGCTGGTTGCGGATGTGAAGCATTGGGTCTTCGCCCGCTGCCAACATTGCAACGTCGTCCACTGCATACGCGAAACCGCGGTGGCAGATGGAAGCGATCTGGGTGCCGGTGCCAATCTTCTGTGGAGTCAGGTAGCCAGCGGTGCTTGTGCCCCACGTAGCTGTACCGTCCATGATCTCCTCAGTTGGAGATACTGGATTGAACTCGGGGACCTGGATGCGGGTGCCGCCTTCGCGGGCATCCAGCAATGGGTTGCGGACAACAGCGCCAGACTTGATGAACAAGCTGCGCTCTTTTACTGCCTCAGACACATAGGTGCTGAGATTATTCCTCTTTACGATGTCCGCGAGAAGGACACCGCCGGAATAATTCTGAAATGGTGCGGCCATCTTAGAAAACCAACGTTAAAGGTGTGTGCGGGGTCCAAGCCACGGACTTGGTGAGACAAGCCCCACCGGGGCTACAAAGAAGCTTCCCTTTCCAGCACAGCTGCAAGTTCAGGCTCCTCTGCTTTTAGTTGCATTTGTCTCGTTATGTTAATACTACCGGCCTTGAATGGATTAGCCATCCCAGGGGCAATAGCAGAATTTGGTGTGGGCTTGGCTCCCATACCAGCGGCACTGCTGGGCTTGAAGTGGTGCTCAAAACCTGAACCAGGATTCTTTAAATTGCCTAGGTAGTTAGTAATATCTTGTTCGACACCTTTGTCCAAAATTACAACGTCGCCGTTGTCTTTTTTGTGCAGGTTGTTTTGTACCAGCAGCAGCATCTGCTCGGCGTTGATGGCACCGGCTCGGCTGATCGCTGATAAAGCTTTTGTACGCATGGATGCCTCCTCGTTGGAGACCTTTAGGTCTGCCAGCTGACGTTCCAGTGCGCTGATTTGTGTGTCCTTTTCTTGGGCGCTTTTGTTCGCTTCTTCCCAAAGGTCTTTCCATTGGCCTTGGTCTTCCAGCGTTTGCTTGCGCTGGTCGTCCTGCTTTTTGTAGACATCGTCGAGCTTGCTTTTGATGCCTTGGAAACGTTCCTCGGCTTCAACTGCTTGCTGTTTTAATGCAGCAAGTTGCGCTTCATATTCAGCTTTTGCAGCAAGTGACGAGTCTTGTTGCTGTGGAGCGGTGTCGGCTGCAGCCACAGGCTGGTCAGGGCTCGCCACGGGCGTGTCCTGGATGACGTGCTCTTCCATAGTCAGAAGTCAAAAGTAGAGGTAGGGGTTTCTTCCGCAGGCTTTGATGGCTTGCGCTTACGCACAGCTTTGCATACCTCGGGTTCTGGTTCTGGTTCGGGCTGCGGTTCGCGTAATTCCACGAGTTCCCATACTTCAGAACCGTCGGGTTTTAGTACCTTTTCTAGTGATTTGCCCATGTAGGCATACTCCATGTACTCGTTTAGTCTACTTGTGTAGTTTACAAGAACTTATGCCTTGGCGTTTAGTCGTCAATTGGGTCGGACTCACTGTCCTCAGTTTCAGTACCAGCCTGCTGTTGCTCACTAGCGGTGGGAAGGATTTCACCCTGGACGAGGATTTGGCGGAACTCGTCGCGGCCCAGGACACCTTGCTCGAACAATGCCGTCAGCGCGGTTACGTCTTGGCCGATTAAACGGTCGATGTCAAAATCGCGGCTGATCTTTACTTCGGGTGGTTCGATTCCTACATAGTCGGCGGCTAAATTAAACGATTTTTGTAGGGCTTGTTCCAGGTCAAGAGATACCATCGACAGCATTGAATTTGTGTCAACACGGTCCAGGCGGCGTGCGTCGGCAGATTCGGCAACAAACTTTTGCTGGCTAAGTGTGCTGATGCCAAGGGTGGCCATCTGCATCTGTAGCTCGCGGATTTCGTTGGCTTGCGCTTCAAATGCGCTGGCTGCTGGTTCGACGTAGTAAACCTTGTTGCCCGGTTGCGTGGCCATTGCGTAGTTCACGCCGATAGCCATGTCCTTGGTTTGGTCGTCCCAGCCTTCGAGAACTAGCGTTGGTTGGCTTGCAATGTGCAGGCTGTGGATTAGGTCGGCTTGGCGTTGGAAATGGGCCAGGTTTAAATAGGCAATGTCAAGTAAGGGCGGCTTACTTGTAAGGGTGTCGTTCTTGCCGGAATATGTTGTGACCAGCGGGATTTGGCCCAGGCTGTAGTCGCCTGACTCCACTAATTCGTAGTCCGAGGTGGCATCTGTTGCGTCGAAGGCGTTTGGATATGGGAAACCGCCCTGCATGTCCTTTTTGGTTTCGACCTGGCGGTAGATGCGGTATTGGCCGGGCTCGATTACACGGATCTGGTCGTAAACTTTCTCGCCAAATTCGCCGTCAGGGACTACTGCTTTTTCTTTGATGCGGACTTGAATGAGATTTCCATAGTTGACTTCACGGTCCAGGCGCCAGCCGTAGATGTTCTCTGGGTCGATTTCGATCCAGTACGGGCGGCGGTTAAGCTCGCGTTCTTCCGCAAGGCTGCGGGCACCCGTTGGGGCCGGAAAATCTACTAATGTATGACAATGCCCGTAGTTTAGGGAGCACAGCAGCAGGCGGCGGGCATATTCGTCTAGGTCTGAGCCGCAACCATCCACATCCTTCGCGAAAATATCCGTCCAATATGGGTCGCCTACCAAACTGATTGGTTTACGCAGAATTAACCCTGCGGCGGCACGCACCAGGCGTTGGGTAAATGGTGAAAATACTGCGCGGTTTACGCGCGCTAAATACGCGGTGTAGTCCTCGCGGGGTTCGATTGGGAGAAATGCTTCGCTGTTTTCGCGGAGGTATTCCGTGCCAAGGGTCACGGCCTTCATGATTTCCCAGCCCTTCATCATGTCCAGTACCGCTTGCGTGCGGGTGAACGGGCTGTCAGCTCCACCAAGCGTGTTGGAACTTACAAGGTGGGTGCGGATTTGGCCGGGAACTGCATAGGTCATTTAGTTACCATTTCTCGCGATTTGCCCAGTAAGCGGCGGACATTTTACCTTTTTTGATATTAGCGGCGTGGCGTTTCTTAAATGCTTCGCGGCGTTTGCGGGCGGATTCGCTTTCGTTTTCTTTTTTTGGGCTGCCCGTCACGCCCTGTTGGCCAAAACGGATCAGCTTTACCGTGTCGCCTTCTTTGGCAAGCACCGCATGGCTTTTCTTTGCGTGGCCTGGCGTGCGCTTTGGTTTGTTATAACCGCTGAATTTTTCGCCGCGATACTCAATCATCTTCATCCTCTACTTCAATCATTACTTCGATACCACTAGCAAGACGCACCATCAGCCCCGCAAAATCTTCGGGATCTTGCGGTGTCATAAAGGCAAATGATGCTTCGGTGGTGCGGCTTTCGGAATCCACCTCAAGATGGGTGCAAAAACCGCTGATGATTCGAGTACCCATTAACCGTGGTAAGCCGCAACAATGTGGGGTGTGAGAGATACCGTTCCAGAAGAAATGGACGCTATTCTCATGCGGATTTTAGATGCAGGCCTCCCACTGTAAAAGTAGACGTATTGGCCAGACGCATTGATGGTTTTACTGGTGTCAATAGTGAACCAGCTACCGTTGCCGTTGAAGTTGGCCTCTAAAGCCAAGGTGAAATTTGCTTCGCTTGTTACCGCAGCTGCAAAGCTGTACTCGGTGGTGTGGCCAGTGACCTCAAACGAATCGCCCACAGCGGACATCGTTGCCCCAGTGTGCTCGACGACGTTTGTAAATCGGTCAACAGAGGTGGTAGCAACAGCAGGCATTACTTTTTCCTCGATTTTTTAGCGGTTTTAGCTGCCTTTTTGAACGCTCCAGCGGTTGGAGCGCCTTTTGAGCCTGGTTTGCGCATCTTTTCGTCCGCGCCAGCCTTGATGCGCTTACGCTTGGCGTGGATATTGGCGTATAAACCGCGTTTTGCCATGGAAATCGCGACAGCTGTCCATATTCTACTTCTTGGGGCCTTTCTTTCCCTTGGGCTTCTTCTTTTTGCCTTGGCCGTAGTGTCCGGGCATTGATTTATTCGCGGGGTTCAACTGAATCTACCTCTTTTTGGGGTGTTATTTCGGCTTCGATTACGTCGCTTTCGGGTAGTTGGGCGGTAACTACTTTGGGTTCGACTTGGATATTTAGGGATGGTACTTGGACGGATACTTGTTCGGGGGTATTTTCGCCGAGAACACGTCCCAGGGAATCCAAAACTTGGGCGGCGACTTGGTAGTGGCCCTTTTTCATGGCGGCGTGGACGACGCGGAGACGCATGGTTTGGATGCGGCCCAGCATTGCTTCGCGGTCGCGGATCCAGTCTTCTTCGGTCCATTGTTTTACTTGGTCCCAGTCGCGCCAGGCAGTGGGGATGCTTATTCCTTCGCGGGCACTGTGCTCATATACGATTTGACGCACGCTGTGGCCGTCAAGTTGGTGGCGGTACATGCGACGTTGCCGCGCTTCGATATATTCTTGGGCGCGTTTATCACCACGGGTTCGCTTTTTTGGGCCCTCGTAATTAACCATTGGTTTGTGTAGCTCAATACAACCTATATGAAGTTTTGCCCATTACGCCTGATTTCGCGAGGTTGAATTGTTGCAGGCATAGGTAGCCGAAGGCGTCAAATGCGTGGTCTACGCCTAAATTTTTGTTCGGTAGGCCCGTTCCAGGGGAGTAGGTCAGGCTGCGGAATGATTTGATTAGTTCCTTGCAGCGTGGGTGGATGTAGCAGCGGTGCGTTCCAGTGGCGTCTAAAAGCGCGGTGTTGACGGCGGTGATTTTGTCGCGTACTTTCCACGGGCTGCGGGGTGCGCAAACGCGGAACCCGGATTTTCGTAGGATGTTGTGGTCGGTTGCGCCTACGCCTTGGGTTTTGCGGGCGCCGCCTGTTGGGTCCGGGCAGGCCATGATGCGACGTTCCAGGCCGTAGCGGCGGATTACTTCTTCCGTGAAGTCCCAGGTGGTGGCGCCGCCTGTTAGGTGGATTTCGTCGAAAACGTAGAGGGTGTCGTTGTCTTTGACCGCGCAGATTCCCGTCATTGGGTCCACGTTGAAGTCCACGCCTAGTAGTAGTGGAAGGATTGGGATGTCCTTGGCTTCTGTACTGATGTTGGCGTCGCTAAATGAGAC
>Ga0222716_10001206_pt1 | contig 21934 bp, 19 predicted proteins | sample C33_13DmetaG_FD_165044 | JGI IMG/M metagenome (GOLD analysis project Ga0222716, IMG submission 165044) | Estuarine water microbial communities from San Francisco Bay, California, United States - C33_13D | ecosystem: Environmental > Aquatic > Marine > Unclassified | place: USA: California... | reverse complement strand
GAACCGGGCTTGGTGGTAGTCGAGCCCGGGAGCGGGCTGATCATGATCCCGCCGGTCTCCGTCTGCCACCACGTGTCGACGATCGGGCAGCGTTCTCCGCCGATGTGCTCGTGGTACCACATCCACGCCTCGGGGTTGATCGGCTCCCCCACCGTGCCGAGCAGTCGAAGCGACGAGAGGTCGTGACGGGCCGGTTCCTCAGCGCCCCACTTCATGAACGTCCTGATCGCCGTTGGAGCGGTGTAGAAGATCGTGACGCCATATCGCTCGACGATGTCCCAGAACCGGTCGTTGCCGGGATGGTTCGGCACCCCCTCGTACATGACCTGCGTGCATCCGTTCGAGAGGGGCCCGTAGACGATGTAGGAGTGGCCGGTGATCCAGCCGACGTCAGCGGTGCACCAGTAGACGTCGCTCTCAGGGCGAAGATCGAACACGTACCGGTGGGTGTAGGTCACGTGGGTCAGGTACCCAGCGGTGGTGTGCATGATCCCTTTCGGCTTCCCAGTCGTGCCGCTGGTGTAGAGCAGGAAGAGCAAGTCCTCGGACTCCATCGGCTCGGGTGGGCAATCGGCCGAGGCACCCTCCATCAGGTCGTGGTACCAGTGATCGCGACCCTCGACCATGTCGACCGGGTTGCCGCCGCGCCGCACGACGACCACGTTCTCGATCGACGGGGTTGCACCAAGCGCCTCGTCGGCGGCGGGCTTCAGCGGGAACACCTCACCACGCCGATAACCGCCATCGGCGGTAATCAGCATCTTCGCCTCGGCGTCGTTGATGCGATCGATCAGCGACTGAGAGGAGAACCCTCCGAACACCACGCTGTGCACCGCGCCGATTCGGGCGCAGGCGAGCATCGCGACCGCGGCCTCTGGGATCATCGGCAAGTAGATGTTGACCCGGTCACCCCGACCGACACCGAGCGACCGGAGGACGTTCGAGAATCTCGACACCTCGTCGAGCAGGTCGGAGTAGGAGATCGTGCGGGTGTCTCCCGGCTCACCTTCCCAGTGGATCGCCACCCGGTCACCGAGGCCCGCTCGAACATGACGGTCGAGGCAGTTCTCGGCGACGTTGAGGCGACCTCCGTCGAACCAACGAGCGTTCGGCAGGTCCCAGGAGAGCACCGACTCGAACGGCGCTTGCCAGTCGATCAACTCGCGGGCCTGACGGGCCCAGAACGCCTCCGGATCGGAATCAGCCTCGGCGGCGAGGCTCCCATCGCTGACGCGCGCGGCGGCAGCGAACTCAGCGGGGGGAGGAAACGTGCGGTTCTCGTTCGAGAACGAGTCGATCGCGTCGTGGCCTGTCGGTTGCTCGGTCATGTTCGCCTCCCGTTGGTCGCCCCCGACAATAGAGCACGCTCCGGGACGCCTCCCCGGCCGGTCAGGCGCGACCTCGCCACTCGGCCACGAGGAAGGCACCGAGTCCGCTCGGATCGGTAAGCGCCTCGGCCTCGGAGATCCGCGACCTCATCCGCAGCGCGGTCAGGTCGGGAGCGGAGGCGTGCTCCTCCCAGAACCGACGACCCTCGTCGACCAACCCGGTGATCCCGTGGAGTTCGAGCCACTGCGCCTGCGTTCGGAGCGCCTCTGGTTCGGGCAGTTGGTCGAGGGGGACCTCGCAGGTGATGTCCTGGCTCCCAGGTTCGCTGAGATAGTGACGGCCGCGCTCATGCCCGGCGTAGGTGCGTAACCACTCGCGCCAGGGCCTCGATGCGAGGCCCGCGGTGGTCGGCGCGAAGTAGTCGATGGCGACGAGCACGCCGTTGAGTCGTTCGATCGTGTCGCTGAGGAACGTCGCCGCGCGGTCGACGAGTGGCGCACGCGCGCCGAGCGCCGCATCGGCAGGCAACACGGCGGGCACCGGATCGAACGGGGCGGAGAGCACCTCATCTCCCTGCGCGTCGACGAACGCCTCTCGCCAGGCGCCATCGTGAACTGCGAGGCGAAACGGCAAGTTGTCGAGCAACTCGTTCATGAGCACCACACCCTCGAGGCGACCATCGGGGAGTTCGCCGCGTGATCTGATGCCTTCGGGATGCGAGCCTCGCTGACTCCCCGAGAGTTCCACAGCGACGTAGTCGAGAGCGTCGCGACAGTCCGGCTCAGCCGCGAGCACCGTCCGCGCGAGCGTGCCAGGACCAGCGCCCACCTCGTGCACCACGAGCGTGTCGGGTCGACCGAGGCGACGCCACTCGGCGTCCAGGAATCTGGCGATCACCGCTCCAAAGAGCGGACCTACCTCCGGGGAGGTGAGAAAGTCACCTCGTCGACCAGCCCGGCCACCGGAGGTATAGAACCCGCCGAGCCCATAGAGGGCCTCGGCCATGAAGGCCTCGAAGGGCATCGGCCCCGAGGCCATCGAATCAGAACCCGAGAGCGCCGGTCAGGTCGGGGAGGTCGGCGAAGCGGAGCACAAGACCCGGAAGGATGCCGAGCACCACCGTGCCACCAGCGGTGATCGCAAGGGCCAGCCGAATCGGCGGAGGCACCACGACCGGGCTGGTGTCGCCATCGGGGGCCGGAGCCATCCAGATCTGGCGCAGCACACGCATGTAGTAGGCGGCTGCGATCACGGTGTTGACCGCGGCGATCACAGCGAGGGCATAGGCCGCGGTCGAACCGGCGTCGATCAGGGCCCGGAACGACTGCAACTTCGCGATCCAGATACCGAGCGGCGGGATGCCGGCGAGGGAGGCGAGGAAGACCGTCATCAGCACACCGAGGCCAGGGGCGTAGCCCATCAAGCCGCCGAACGAGGAGATCTCGCCGCTGCGCGTCTTTCGCGCCACGGCCATGATCACGCAGAACGCGCCGAGGTTCGAGAAGGCGTAGATGAGCAGGTAGATCACCACGGCGCGCAAGGCCGACTCGGCGGCATCGGTGGCCATGACCGCGAGCGGCATGAGGATGAACCCACCCTGGCTCACCGAGGAGTAGGCGAGCATGCGGACGATGTTGGTCTGCCGCAGGGCGACGACATTGCCGATGGTCATCGTGAGGGCGGCCAGCACCCAGATGTAGGGCTCGTGCACCCCAGTCGCGCCGTACAAACCCAGGTAGAGCACGGTGAGCAGGGCGGTGAACCCAGCGGCCTTGGACGCCACTGACAGGAAGGCGGTCACCGGGGTGGGCGCCCCTTGATACGTGTCGGGAGCCCAGGTGTGGAAGGGCACCGCGGAAATCTTGAAGGCGAAGCCGGTGATTACGAGCACGACCGCGAGCACCTGCATGACGCTCGGATCGCCGATGGCGAGGGCAGCGCCAATCTCGGTCAACTTCGTCGTGCCGGTGGTGCCATACAGGAGGCTCATGCCGTAGAGGAGCACGCCTGAGGCGAAGACCCCGAGTAGGTAGTACTTCACGCCGGCTTCGTTCGACTTCGGGTCGCGCTTACGCCAAGCGGCCATCATGTAGGCCGGGATCGAGAGCAGTTCGAGGGCGACGAACACCGAGAGCAGGTCGCGGCTCGAGGCCATCATCACCATGCCGAGCACGCTGACCAGCAGGAGCACGTAGAACTCACCCTGGTAGTAGCCGCCCTCCTCGAGTTCGGTCTGGCTCATGAGCACCACGACGTAGCCGACGAGCAGGAAAAGGCCCTTCAGCACCAGCGCGTACTCATCGATCATGTAGCGGCCGTCGAAGATCGCGTCGCGGACATCGCCGCCGACTACGGCGAGGGTGACCACCGGAACGAAAGCGCCGAGGAGGACCATCCCGGACAGGGTGGCCATAGCCCACTTCTTCGATTCGTCGAGCCACAGGTCGATGAAGAGCACGAGGTTGATGCCAGCCACGAGTACGAGCTCGGGGGCGATCGCGTGCCAGTCGATCGTCGGGGCCTGCCAGGCCTGGGCCAAGAGGGCGGTGATCACGGGATGCCGGCTCCGACCCGCTCAACGAGGGCGGTAACCGCCGGGTCCATCACACCGAACATCAGCTGCGGGTAGACGCCGAACACGACGATCGCGATGAGGAACGGAGTCCAAGCGATCCATTCGATCGGGGTCACGTCGTGGATATCGGCGCCGTGGTGGTCGTCGGCCGCGGCGGCCCCAACCGAGTGTGTTCCGGCGAACTCGGGGTTTGGACGACCGAAAGCGGTGCGCTGGTAAAGCCACAGCAGGTAGGCGGCGGCGAGCACCGTTCCGAGCGCCGCGATCACCATGAGCGTGCGGTACAGGGTGACGTCGAGACCAAAGTTCGGGTTATACGCCGAGAGGATCGCCGGGAACTCGCCCCAGAACCCGGCGAGGCCGGGGAGGCCGAGCGAGGCCATGGCCGCGAAGCCGAGGATCCAGCCGAGGCGCGGCATCTGGATGAGCATTCCCGAGAGGCGGTTGATCTCGAGGGTGTGGTAGCGGTGCTTCACCGATCCAGCGAGGAAGAAGAGCATCCCGGTGATGAGACCGTGGGCGACCATGCCGAACAGGGCGGCATTGATACCGAACTCGGTGAGCGTCGAGATGCCGAGCATGACGAATCCCATGTGCGCGACCGATGAGAAGGCGATGAGGCGCTTCATGTCGGTCTGAGCGAGGCATCCAAGCGCGCCGTAGATGATGCCGATCACCGCGAGGATGCCGATGACCGGCGCCCAGGCCTTCGCGCCCTGCGGGAGCATCGGGATCGCGATGCGGACGAAACCGTAGGTGCCGAGCTTCAGAAGGATGGCCGCCAGGATCACCGAGCCCTGCGTCGGCGCCTGGGTGTGTGCGTCGGGCAGCCAGGTATGGAACGGGAACATCGGCACCTTCACCGCAAAGCCGATGAACATGCCGGCGAAAATCCACACCTGCACATCGCGGTCGATCAGCGCGCCGGCCTCGGCGAGATGGTGGAAGGAGAACGACTCGGCCCCGGTCTGGAAAAACAGGGCGAGGAAGGCGACCAGCATCAACGCCGATCCGAACATCGTGTAGAGGAAGAACTTGAGCGAGGCGTACTGGCGATCTTCGCCTCCCCACACGCCGATCATGAAGTACATCGGCAGGAGGACCACCTCGAAGAAGACGAAGAAGAGGATGAGGTCCTGAGCGATGAAGGAGCCCGCCATACCGACCTGCAGCACGAGCATCAACATGATGAATGACTTCGGGTTCCCAGCGTCGGGCATGTTGTCCCACGTGTAGATCATGACGAGCAGGGTCACGGCCATCGACAGGACGTAGAGCGGCAAGCTGATGCCATCGAGGCCGATCGTGTAGTTCGAGTGGATGACGGTGATCCATTCGCTATCGACGAAGAACTGCAGTTTCTCGCTCTGGTCGAAGTCGAATCGGAGCAGCGTCCAGATGCCGACCGCGAGCGTCGCCGCTGAGGTGACGATGCCGATCTGCTTGTGGGCGCGCTCGTCCGAAGCCGGGACGAACATCATCAACGCGACGCCGACGAGTGGCAGGAACGTCCCGACGGTCAGAAGCCAGTTGTCGTTGGTGAGTGTCTGCATATCGAAGACCCTTCGGTTGCCTTAGATGTTGAGGAGGATGAGGAGGATCGCGCCGACGGTCGCCGCTCCGAAGAGCAGCGCGCCGTACTGATTGACACGACCGGATTGGATCGGTTGCAGGGCATGACCGGACTCACTCGCGACCACCCCGGAGGCCTTCACTGCCCCGTCGACCACACGCTGGTCGACGTTTCGGTAGACCCAGTCGCCCGCGGAGCGACCCGACTTGCCCACGCCGTTGACCACGCCATCGAGGATGTTCTGGTTCACCCAGTAGGCCGCCTTCGAGATCGGGTGGGCCACCGAACGGACGATGACGCGCTCGTAGAGATCGTCGAGGAAGTACTTGCGCACCAGCAGGGTGTGGATCCAACGCGCGGGGGCGAACCGTCGGGTCAGCCCGACGAACGGGTTGCGGCGCCCGCCAAACACTCCGAGGGAGAGCCAAGCGCTGATGCCAATTCCGAACGCGACCAGGATGATCGACGGCGCCGCCTTACCCCAGGAGAACTCCGCATGGTTGAGCTTCGGCGCGTAGCAGACGGTTCCCGGGGACGGGTCGGTGTAACCGCACCCCTCGGAGTAGCCCTCCTCGGCTCGCGGTAGCGCGGCGAGGCCGAGTGCCTCGGAGTGCCCCTCATCGGAGGCGTAGCCGTCGAGTTCGACCGCTGCCCCGCGGGGCTCCACCCAGTCGGTGAAGTAATGCGTTCCCACCGCCGGCGCGTTCAGGTAGCCAGAGCCGATCGCGAGGGCGGCCAAGATCACGAGCGGCGCGGTGATGCGCCACGGTGACTCATGCGGGCCGGCGTGCGCTCCGTGGTGGTCGTCGTGGTGGTCGGCGCCGTGAGCGCCATGGTCCGCGTCGTGATCATCGTGATGCGCCGCGGTGTCGTGGGCTTCGTGCTCGTCGTGATGCTCCCCAGCAGCCGCCCCGCGGGCCGTGCCGAAGAAGGTCAGGTAGGTGGCACGGGTCATATACGCCGCGGTCATCGCAGCACCCACCAGACCGACGTAATAGAAGAACGTGTACCCGTTGTTGTGGGCGTTGTCGATGATCTCGTCCTTCGAGAAGAAGCCCGAGAAGAACGGGACACCGCACAGCGCCGCCGTCGAGATCATCCACGACCCGGCGGTGATCGGCATCTTGCGCCACAGCCCGCCCATGTCCTTCTTCATGTCGAAGGAGTGGTGAGAGCCCGAGTGGCTGATTGAGCCGGCGGCGAGGAACAGACAGCACTTGAAGAAGGCGTGCGTAAAGATGTGGAACACGGCGGGCAGCCAGGCGCCCACCCCGAGCCCAAGCATCATGTAGCCGAGCTGAGACACCGTCGAGTAGGCCAACACCTTCTTGATGTCGTTCTGCACGAAGGCCAACGCCGCGGCGATGACGATCGTGATCGCCCCGATCACGGCGATCAGGTTCACGTTCGTGCCGCCGATATCGAAGCCGGTGTAGAAGACCGGGTACAGGCGGGCCACCAAGAAGACGCCAGCGACCACCATCGTCGAGGAGTGCAGCAGCGACGACACCGGGGTCGGTCCGGCCATCGCGTCGGGGAGCCAGGTGTGGAGCGGGAACTGACCCGACTTGCCAATGCAGGCGATAAACAGCGCCACCGCGCCCCAGAAGAGCACGCTGGTCGAGGCCTCACCCGACATCGCCCAACCGGAGATCGCCTGGATCGAGAAGCCGTTGGAACCATTCTCGACCGCCCACTGGTTCGCGCCGAAGAAGATCACGGCGGTGCCGACGAGCAGCCCCATGTCGCCCACCCGGACGGTGAAGAAGGCCTTCAGCGCTGCGCGCGAGTTCGCCTCCTCCTCCCACCAGTGACCGATGAGCATGAACGAGCAGAGACCCATGATCTCCCAGCCGAGAATCAGCTGGATCATGTTCTCGGCCAAGACCATGACGAGCATGCCCGCCGAGAACAGGGTCAACGCCGCGAAGAAGTGCGTATACCGACGATCACCAGCGACGTACTCGGTCGAGAAGATCTGCACGAGGAGCGAGATGAACGCGACGAGCAGCAACAACATCACGGCGAGGCCGTCGATGTGCTGACCAAGGCCGAACTCGAGGCTCCCCGACTGCCACCAGGTCCACGACCGGATCACGGGCTCCACATACGCCTCGCCACCGTGGCCACCCTCGGTGGCCGTCGGGAACACGCTTCGGGCGAACCCGAACACCCCGCCAAGCGCGTGCTCTCCGGAGCCCTCGTCGACCGAACCGACCCGCTGGATCCACTGCACCGTGGCTCCGATCGCAATTGCGAGCGAGAGGGCCATCGAGGCGATGCCCACCTCGCTGCCACCCTTCGGCAGGCGCCGGCCGAAGCCGATGATGATCGCGAAGCCGATCGCCGGGATCAGCGGAATGAGGAAGGCGTTCTCAAGGAACCAGCCCGTTGAGGCGGAGGCGGCGAGCATCATCCGCGCATCTCCGAGAGTTCATCGAGGGCGATCGATCGACGGTTGCGGTAGATCATGAGCACCATCGCCAGACCGACGCCGACCTCGGCGGCCGCGACGGCGATCACGTAGAGGGCGAACACGTGCCCCTCGGCGGAGTCGTTCATCAACGCGAACGCGATCAAGTTGATGTTGACCGCGTTCAGGATCAGCTCGATCGACATGAGAACCATCACGGCGTTGCGCCGCGCGATCACCCCGAACACGCCAATCGAGAACAGCACGGCTCCGAGCAGCAAGAAGTTGGCCGCGTACACCGGGATCAGTCCTTCCGCGCCAGGACGATGGCGCCGATCGCGGCGGCGAGCAAGACGAACGAAAGCGCGAGGAACGGGACGAGTCCCTCGCGGAGGAACACATCGCTGAGGGCGGTCGTCGGCATCGGCTGAGCCGGCTCCTCGATGATCGACGAGCCGAACTCGTCGATGATCGCCCACACCATCACGGCGAGGAGGAGCGCAGCGACCGGGATGCCGATCCCCCATCCACGGTTGTTCAGGTCGGACTCGGCGCCAATGGTGGCGCGGGTGAGCATGATGCCGAAGAGGAAGAGGACCATCACGGCCCCGATGTAGACCATCACCTGCGAGACCGCGACGAACTCAGCGGCGGCGAGGATGTATTGGGCGGCCACCCCACCGAGCACCACGACGAGCCACAGCGCGGCGTGCACGACGTTGCGCGTCGACACCACACGCAAAGCGCCGTACACCATCAACGTGGCGATGATGTAGAAGCCGACGTTCTGGGCGACGTTCACCTCGGAGGCGAGAAGAGCGCTCACTTCTTCTTCTCCGCTCCAACCTCGAGCGCGGGGGCCTCCGGCACGGTCTCCATCCACTCGCCGAGCTTCGTCTTGTCGTGGAGCAGATCGGCGATCCGCGGCTCGGAGTACTCGTACTCCGGGCTCCAAAAGAGGGCGTCGAAGGGGCACACCTCAACGCAGATCCCGCAGTACATGCAGAGCGCGTAGTCGATATCGAAGCGGTCGAGGTGATTCACCTGACGCGGCTTGCCGCCGGCGCGGCGCGGTGGGGCGAGTTGCTTGTGGGCCTCGATGTAGATGCACCAGTCCGGGCAGGACCGCGCGCAGAGCATGCACGCCGTGCAGTTGTCCTCTCGAAGAGCGATGACGCCGCGGGCTCGCACGGGCGGGCTCTCCTTGGCGTGCGGGTATTGCACGGTGTTCGCGCCGTCCTTGACGGTGCGCACCAGCGTGCCCATCGTGACTCCGAGACCCTTGATGAGACCGGGGAGTTTCGGCATCAGACGACCACCTTCACGATCGCGGTCACCGCGATGTTGGCGAGGGACAGGGGGATCAGCACCTTCCACGCGAACCGCTGGAGTTGGTCCTCGCGGAAGCGCGGATAGGAGAAGCGGACCCACATGATGATGCCGGTCAGCACCATCATCTTGGTGAACATGATCAGCGGGCCCGCGATGTTCATCCAGTTGTCGACCTGATCGATGGTCTCCCAACCGAACCACGAGAAGGGGATGCCCCATCCGCCGAGGAAGAGCACCGACGCGATGAGCGCGAAGACACCCGCCGTCGCGAACTCACCGATGAAGAACATGAGGAACCGGAACCCCGAGTACTCGGTCATGTACCCGGAGACGAGCTCGGACTCGGCGATCGGCATATCGAACGGCGCCTGGGTGAGCTCGGCCTGAACGGCGATCATGAAGATCAGGAAGCCGACGAACTGGGTGAGCACGAAGGGGAACCCGATTCCCGACCACCCGAAGATCTCGCCGGTGTTCTGAGCCATCACGATGTCCTGCAGGTTCATCGATCCGGCCTGGATCACCACTCCGACCACAGCGAGCACCATCGGCAGCTCGTAAGCGATCAACTGCCCAGCGGCGCGGAGCCCACCGAGGAGCGAGTACTTGTTCGCGCTCGACCATCCCGCGACGAGAATGCCGATGACCGAGACCGAGCCGATCGCCAGGGCGTAGAACACCCCAGCCGAGAAGTTCGTGAACCAAGCATCGGGCCCGAACGGGATCACCACCACGAGGAGGAAGGTCGACACAAGGACGATGATCGGAGCGATCTTGTAGATGCGGGCGTCAGCGTTCTCGGGGACGATGTCCTCTTTCTGCAGCCATTTGCCGACCTCGGCGAAGAGCTGCATCGAGCCGAACGGACCAGCTTCCATGGGTCCGAGACGGCTCTGCATGAACGACATCATCTTGAAGAGGAAGAGGTAGACGATCGTTCCGGCCGGCAACAGCACGGCCACGAGGCCGCCCACGACGCGCAGGAGCGACTGTCCCCAATAGGGGATCTCAACAGCGAGTTGGGCGATCAACGGTCGATGTCCCCGAGGATGAAGTAGAGGCTCGCGAGGATGGTGATGATGTCGGGCACGTACACACCCTTGAGTACCCATGGGGTGATTGAGATGTTGTTGAACGAGGCCGAGCGGATCTTCACCCGGAACGGCCCGAGATCACCCTTGGAGACGACGTAGTAGCCCATCTCCCCGAGGGGGTTCTCCGTCGATACCCAGGCCTCGCCCTCGGGCACCTTGATGATGCGCGGCACCTTCGCCATGACCGGACCGGCCGGCATGGTGTCGAGGAGCTGGTCGACGATCTTCGTTGATTCGCGGACCTCTTGCAGGCGCACCCAGCAGCGTGCCCAGGAGTCGCCATCGGGGTGCGTCCACACCTTGAAGTCGACCTTGTCCCAGGCCATCGGGAGCGACTGGTCACGCCGAAGGTCCCAGTCGACGCCTGAGGCACGGAGGTTGGCGCCCGACAGCCCGTACTGACGGGCGACATCGGCCGGGATGACCCCGATACCGCGGGTGCGGCTCTGGAAGATCTCGTTGCCGAAGAGCAAGTCCTCGATCTCGTCGCAGAAGCCGCGCAGCTTCTTCATCACCTGACGGGTCTCGTCGATCCAACCCTGCGGCAGATCGTCCTTCAGGCCGCCGATCCGGTCGAAGTTGGGATGGAACCGACCGCCGGTCGCGCCTTCGATCAGGTTGAGGACGTACTCGCGGTCGCGGAAGGCGAGGAACACCGGCGTGATCGCGCCCATCTGCACTCCGAGGTCACCGAGGAAGAGGCCGACGTTCGCGATCCGGGAGAGCTCGAAGAGGATGGTTCGGATGTGCTGCGCCCGAGGCGGGGCTTCGATCTCCATCAACTTCTCGGCAGCGAGGATGAAGGGCACTTCGTTGGCGAAACTCCCGAGCCAGTCGATGCGGTTGATGAGGCTGGTCACCTGCGGGAAGGTGCGCACCTCGGTCAACTTCTCGTAACCGCGGTGCATGTAGCCGGCTGACGGCTCGGCCCAAATGACCTGCTCGCCGTCGAGCCGGGCGATGATGCGAAGGGTGCCGTGGGTGGCCGGGTGCTGCGGACCGATGTTGAGGGTCATGCCCTCGGTCTCGAGCTCGACGTTCAGTCGAGCATCGGCCGCCTGAGAGGCGATGTACGAGAGTTGCTGGCGCTCGGAGAGCATCGTCATGATGATTCGGCCTCCTCGCCATCGTCGTCGACCGGCATCGGCTCGACATCGACGATTCCCGGCCAGGGCTTCACCATCCGGGCGAGCAACGGGAAGTCCTTGCGCATCGGGTAGCCCTCGAAATCGCCGGGAAGGTACATGTTGCGGAGGTCGGGATGCCCAGCGAAACCGATGCCGAACATCTCGTGGGTCTCCCGCTCGTGCCAGTTGGCTCCCGCGTACACCGGGATCCACGACTCGACCACCATCGACTCGTCGACATCGGCCTTGAGCGTCACGCCGACGTGTCGACGCAGGTCGGTCACCCGCGCGAACATCTGGAAACGGGTCGCTCCCCCGGCGTAGCCCTGGGTCATCTCCTTCGACTCAGTCTCGGCCTCATCGGGCTCGGCGGAGGGATCATCCTCACCGCGACCAAAGGGGGACGGAAGCCAGTCGATCGCTGAGAGGAAGCAGAAGTAGTCGAAGCCCTGTTCGCGAAGCGCTTCTCCGGTCCGTCGCCAAGCCGATACCGCGACCCGGATCCACAAGTCGTCGTTCGGAATCAGATGCGACTCGAGGAGATCGTCGCCGATCGCCTCACGGAGGGCATCGACGATCGACTCTCGCAGCGTGTCGGAGGCGAGAGCGGTCGGCTCGGCGCCCGTGTCGGTGGACTCACTCAACGGGCCCACCTCCGACGACGATCGGCTCCGCGGCGACGCGCTCAGCCTCGGTCCGCTGGAGCGAGGTGAACTCCTCACCTCTCCACTTGGCGGCCATGTCCTCGTTCTTGATGCGCTGCTGCAGGAGGACGACGCCCTCGAGCAAGGCCTCAGGCCGAGGAGGGCAGCCAGGCACGTACACGTCGACCGGAATGATCTGATCGACGCCCTTGGTGACCGAATAGGAGTCCCAGTAGGGGCCGCCGCAGTTGGCGCACGAACCCATCGAGATCACGTATTTCGGCTCGGGCATCTGCTCGTAGAGGCGCTTGATCGCCGGAGCCATCTTGTCGGTCACGGTGCCCGAGATCACCACGAGGTCGGCCTGCCGCGGACTAGCCGGCAGGGGGATCACCCCGAGGCGCATCACGTCGTACCGCGGGGAGCCAAAGGCGGCCCCCATCTCGATGGCGCAGCAGGCGAGACCCCACTGGTACACCCACATCGAATAGGAGCGACCGAGGTTGAGGAGCTTGGTGAGGGGGGAGGGCATGCGCCCTCGGTCAACTAGACCCATCGGAGCAACCCCCGCTTCCAGGCGTACACGAGACCGTCGAGCAACAGGATGATGAAGGCGAGCATCGTGATGAGGCCGAAGGCGCCGTAGCGCTCGATTGAGGCCGCCCACGGGAAGATGAACACCGCCTCGACGTCGAAGATCACGAAGAGAAGCGCGAAGACGTAATAACGAACCTGGCTCTGCGACCAGCCCATCCCGACCGGATTGACACCAGACTCGTAGGCGATGAGCTTCTCGCGAGTGGGATTCGACGGGCGCACAGCAGCAGCCAGACCGAGTAGGAGACCGGCCACGAGGACTGCCGCCAGGCCGAACCAGACGACATTGAGGTAATCGCGCAGGAACAGCGACATCGTTCGCCGAGGCTACCAGCCGGTTCCGAGCCTGTCCCAAACCCTCGAAGGGGTGTCAGACGGCGAATCCACCGAGTTTCGTCTCGAGATACTCGGCGATTCCATCGTGGCTGCCCTCGCGACCGATACCGGAGTCCTTCATGCCTCCGAATGGGGCCGAGGCGGCGGTGGGGTTGACGTCGTTCACGCCGATGATCCCGAATCGGAGACCCTCGAAAGCTCGGATCGCCGTCGAAAGATCCCGGGTGTAGACGTACGCCGCCAACCCGTACTCGGTGTCGTTCGCCAACTCGAGCACTTGGTCGACGTCGCCGTAGGTGATGACCGGCGCGACGGGACCGAAGGTCTCCTCTCGATAGATCGCCATCGAGTCATCGACCCCGGTGAGCAGCGTCGGCGCGAAGAAATGGCCCGCGGCGAACTCGCCCTCGGAGAGTCGGTGACCGCCGACCACCGCGTCGGCACCCTTGGCCACCGCGTCGTCGACTTGGGCCTCGACCTTGGCGACCGCCGCCTCGTTCACGAGGGGGCCGACACCGACCCCCTCGGCGAAGCCATTGCCGGCGCGAACCGCTCCAACCCGTTCAGTCATGGTGGAGATGAAGGCGTCGGCGTGCGACTCGGCGACATAGAGGCGGTTCGGACTGATACAGGCCTGGCCGGCGTTCAGGAACTTGAGCGCGGCCGCTCCCTTCGCCGCCCGTACCGGGTCGGCGTCCGGGAACACGATGAACGGGGCGTGGCCTCCGAGTTCGACCGAGATGCGCTTGAGGTTGCCAGCCGCCACCCCGGCGAGTCGCCGCCCGACCGCCGTCGAGCCGGTGAAGGTGATCTTTCGAACGGCCGGGTGGGTGGTGAGCACCTCACCGATCGGGACCGGATCAAGAGCGGTGACGAGATTCGCGACCCCGGCCGGGAGGCCGACCTCCTCGAAGATCTCAAATACGGCCCGAGCGCACAGCGGTGTCGCCTCAGCGGGCTTCAGCACGAGCGTGCAACCCGCGGCGAGAGCAGGACCCATCTTCCGGGTGAGCATCGAGATCGGGTAGTTCCAAGGCGTCACCATCCCAACGACACCGACGGGTTGACGGAGCACCAAGAATCGTTGGTCGGCCCGCGCTGACGGGAGCCACTCCCCAGTCACCCGAGTGGCCTCCTCGGCGTAGAAACGGAGGAAGTCTCCGGCGTAGGCGACCTCGTTGCGGCTGGCGCGCAGCGGCTTGCCCTGCTCGCGGGTCATGAGCTCGGCAAGGGATTCCGCACGGTCGTTCATCAACTGCCAAGCTGCGTAGAGCAGATCGGCTCGCTCCTTCGCGGTGGTCGTCGACCATCCGGCGAACGCACGATCAGCGGCCTCGACCGCCCGCACCGCGTCCTCGGCCGTACCGTCGGGGGCATCGCCGATGACCTCACCGGTCGCCGGGTCCGTCACCTCGAAACGCCCACCCGAAGCCGCTTCGCACCATTCGCCGTCGATGAACATGACGGCCAACCTAGTGGTCGACCTTCAGCGGTTCGTAGAGCGGCGAACTGAACGCAAGGTCACGGCATCGCGACGACAAGCGCGGCGGTGATCACCGGCACGAGTACCAACACGATGGCCTCGGCCGAGAGTGACACCCCCGCGACCGAGGCGCCACGGCGCCCCCTGAGGTGATGCCTGAGACCGAGGAGCCCGGCCACTGCCACGAGCGAGGTCTTCACGATCAGGGTCCTCCCCCACTCGGAGTCACCGAGGCCAAGCGACCAACCGTGGATCATGAGCACCATCACGACGCCGCTCAACGTGATCGCTCCGACCGTGATCGGCAGGAGCCGACCGAGTCGCACGATCACCCGCCTCGCCACGTCCGGTTCCTGGCGACCGATGAGGACGAGACCGATCACCGAGCCGACCCACACCGAGGCGGTCACGACGTGCGCCATCGACGACGCGGCGTGGAGTGGCCGCCACCCGAACGTCACCGCGTGACCATCGAACGCGAAGGAGACCGCGCCGATCACCGCCCCCACGAGGGGGGCCGTCGACGACGCTGGGGCGACCCGAGCGGCGAGCCCAGCGAGCACCACGAGCACCGAGGAGATGAGGCGGATGACCGGGCCTCGGGCGAGCGGGTCCCCGATCGCGTCCGCCGCGTCGAGGCCGAGGCGATCGGCGACTGCCACCAGCTCGATAACCGCGGACACGCCGACGAGCGCTGAGGCCGACATCACGACTCGTGCGAACGGGCCGGGGACACCGGATCGCAATACCGCGAGCGAGAAGAACGACAGTCCAAGCACGAGGACGACCCCAAGGAGCGAGATAGCGCGAGCGAGGTGCTCGAGTCGATCCCCAACTCGCGGAGTCGCGACGGACAACGGCGCGATGGACTCGTCCACCATGGTGGTCGAGGCGATGGTCGTCGTCGTGACTGCTGCCGTTTCGGCCGGGACGACCGTCGTCCCCTCGGCCGCGGTCACGGTGAAGAAGATCTCACCCTCGATCAGATGGCCGTCGTCCGCTGTGACCGCGTAGGTCACCGTGACCGTTCCCCCGCTGAGCCCATCCGGCGTGGTTCCCGCCCAAACGGTGCGTTCAGCGTCGAAAGCCTCCCAGAAGCTCTCGACCAGCCCTCCATCGACAAGGATCTCGAACCCCGGTCGCGCTTGAACCGGCAAGGCGAAACGCATCTTGACCATCGTGAGCGGCCCGTCGACGATCGCGCCGGCCTCGGGCTCCGAACCGGAGAAATCGGAGTGCGCCGAGACTCGACCATCCGCGACAGCGAAGGCCGAGAGCGCCACAGCGAGCAGCGTGAGGCGACAAACCTTCCTCATGGGTCCACCGTATCGATCACCCGCGATCGGTGGAGGTCAGCGCGCGTAGTTGCTCACGGCGTCGGTCCAGCCGAGCAGGAGCTCCGGATAGACACCGACGACAAGCGTGACCGCGGTCGCGAGCGCGATCGCGACACCGGTCATCGCCGGAACCGGCTCGGGCTCGACCTCCGAGGGATCGGCCAACCACGCGCTCACCATGATCCGTAAGTAGAGGAAGGCCGCGATGACCGCCGAGACCATCGCGAGGATCGCGATCGCGTAACTCCGCTCGGCGACCGCCGACTGGATGACCCCCCACTTCGCGACGAACCCCGAGGTCAACGGAACGCCGGCCTGTGCCAGCAGCAGAACGGTTAGCGCCAGAGCGAGCACCGGCCGTCGGCGACCAAGGCCGGCGAACACCGAGATGTCGGTGGACCCGCCCGCGTGACGCGACACAACGGCGACGATCGAGAATGTGCCGACGACGAGCACCGAGTAGAGCGCCAAGTAGACGAGCACGCTCTCGAGACCATCGCCGCTGATCTGCTCACCAGCACGATGACCGGCCGCCTCCACTCCAACGAGCAGGAAACCGGCATGGCTCACCGACGAGAAGGCGAGCATTCGCTTCACATCGGTCTGAACAACAGCGAGCGTCGAACCGATCACCAAAGAGGCGATCGCGAGCACCCAGATCACCGGACGCCAGTCGTCGCGATGGAACGGGAGAGCGATCACCAGCACCCTCAACATCGCCGCGAAGGCGGCGGCCTTGCCGACAGAGGCCATGAAGGCGGTGACATGGGTCGGGGCCCCCTGATACACGTCGGGCGACCAGACGTGGAAGGGAGCAGCCGCGACCTTGAAGCCCAGTCCGACGATCAACAAGGCGAGTCCGGCGAGCACCAGCGAGTCGTTGCGCTCGAGTGCGACCGTCGACTGGAACCGGGCGACGATCTCGCCGAGGTTCGTCGAGCGGGCTCCCCCGTAGAGGAGGGCGATGCCGTAGAGGAAGACCGCGGAGGCGAGACCGCCCAGGATGAAGTACTTCATCCCGGCTTCCTGGCCGGCCGCGGTCCGCTCGGAGGCAGCGAGGACATACAGGGCCAGCGACAGGGTCTCGAGTCCGAGGAAGAGGACGATGAGGTCGTTGCTCGCCCCCATCACCATGGCGCCGGTAGCCGCGGTGAGCAGCAGCGCGTGAATCTCCGGACCCTCTAGCACCGTGCCACGCACCTCGGCGTCGGTCACGAGGGCGACGAGCGCGGTCGCGGCACACACCGCGATGGTCACGAACTGCGCGAACGCGTCATGGGACAGCGCGCCGCCCACCAGCGTGCCCGGTCCCGACTCAGCGACGTCATTCCAAATGAACACCGCGAGCACACCGGCTGAGGTGGCGGTCAACGCAGACACCAGCGAGTAGAGGCCGCGGGGCCACCGAGGAGTCAACGCGCCAACCACCAGCAGGCCGAGAGCACCGGCCACCATGACCAGATACGGCGACAGAGCGAACCAATCGATGGACGGAGCGATGAACTGCTCTGGCATCACTCACCCTCCCCATGTTCGTCGTCGATGGAGATGGCAGCCGGTTGGGGCTCGACGTAGCCGGTCCGATCCGAGACGTGCTCGATCAAGTCGTGAACCGCCGGCTCGATCCGCTCGAGCATCGGCTTCGGGTAGATGCCGGTGAACACGATGATCCCAATGAAGGGCAGCAGCACCAAGCCCTCTTTCCAGCGGAGCTCCGGGAAGGAGCGATTCTCCTCATCGGGCTCGCCATGGAAGACGCGCTGATAGGCCCACAGCAGATAGAGAGCGGCCAAGATGACCCCGGTCGCCGCCACGACCACCCACCAACGGGCGGTGAGGAACGACCCGATGAGAATCAGGTACTCGCCAACGAAACCGTTCAGGCCGGGAACTCCGATCGAGGAGAGCATCACCACGGTGAACGCTGCGGCGAAGACCGGGGCGACATGCTGCAGTCCTCGCAGATCGGCGATCTGCCGTGTGTGTCGACGCTCGTAGATCATGCCGACCATGAGGAAGAGTGCCCCCGTCGACACGCCGTGGTTCACCATCTGCATGACCGAACCGGTGATCGCCTGCGAGGTGAAGGCGAAGGTCCCGAGCACGATGAAGCCGAGGTGAGCGACCGAGGAGTAGGCGACAAGGCGCTTCAGATCGCCTTGCATCGTCGCTGCGATCGCCCCGTAGATGATGCCGATGACCGCGAGGGTCAACCAGAGCGGGCGGCTCCACCGAGCCGCCTCTGGGAAAAGGTAGAGGCCGAAGCGAAGGAATCCATAGGTGCCGAGCTTCAACATGACGCCGGCGAGCACGACCGAGCCGGCGGTCGGTGCCTGAGTGTGGGCATCGGGGAGCCAGGTGTGCAGCGGGAACACCGGTACCTTCACCGCGAATGCGATCGCGAATCCGAAGAAGAGCCAGCGCCCGGTCGACGCCGCGAAGGACGCGCCTTCGGCCAGTTCGACGAGGTCGAAAGTGATCCGTCCAAGACCGTTCGCCGAGGCGATGAATACGGTCGCGAGGATCGACACCAGCATGAACGCCGATCCGAGCATCGTGTAGAGGAAGAACTTCGTGGCCGCGCCGACCCGGCCCTCGTAGCCCCAGCCGCCGATCAGGAAGTACATCGGCACGAGGACGATCTCGAAGCACACGAAGAACAGGAAGAGATCGAGGCTGACGAACGACCCCATCACCCCAGCCTCGAGCAGCAGGAGCCAGGCGAAGTACGGCTTGTCGCGACGGGGGTCGTCGTTGTGGGGGTCGATGCCAACGATGGCGAGCGGGAAGAGCACGCCGGTGAGCACCACCAAGAAGAGCGAGATGCCGTCGACCCCGAGGTGCCACGAGATCCCCCAGGACTCGATCCACGGATGCCGCGAGACGAACTGGAAGCCTCCCGAGTGGCTGTCGAAGGCGCGGAGCATCCAGACCGACATCGCGCCGACCCCGACTGAGGTCACGGTTGCGATGAGCTTTGCGTATTCGGGTCGCCGTCGCGGCGAGAGGGCGACGAGCAGCGAGCCGATCGCCGGCACCAGCACGAGCATTGAGAGCAGCGGGAAGTCGACAGCTCCGTGCATCACAGCACCCCTCTGATGATCACGAACCAGATGAGGATTCCGAGCACCCCGGCGACCACCACGGCAGAGTAATTACGCACGAAGCCGGTCTGGCCTCGGCGGAGTCGCTCGGCCACCGACCGGACACCGCTCGCCGTACCCGTGACAGCCCCGTCGACCACCCCGGAGTCGAAACGCGCGACCGCGTCGAAGGCTCGACGCCCGGGCCCGCCCATGAACGCGCTGACCGTCTCGTCGTAGCGCCATCCGCGGGCGAGAAGCTCCGGCTCGAATGGCTTGGCTCGGCCCTTCGCGTAGACCGCGATGGCCGCCGCGATGCCGAGCACGGCGCAGGCGATCGCGAGGAGGGCGAGCCACGACTTCGCGTCGTAGGCGGCCGTCCCCTTGATGACCGCCTCGCCCGGCTCGACCACTGGGTGGAGCCAGTCCTCGAGTCGATGCCGCCAACCGTCGGGGATGATGCCGAACGACGGCAGTTGAATGACCCCACCGACCACGGAGAGCCCAGCGAGCACGACCAGCGGGAAGAGCATGATCGGCGGAGACTCGTGCGGGCGGAACTCGCCGTGGGCACCGTGATCGTCGGCGTGCGACTCCCAGCGGGCCTCCCCGAAGAAGACCATCACCACCTGGCGCGTCATATAGAAGGCCGTCAGCACCGCCGTCACGAGCCCGATCACGTAGAGGACCGGGCTGGACGCGAGGGTGAACAGCAAGATCTCATCCTTCGACCAGAAGCCGGCGAACGGGGGCACACCGGCGATGGCGAGCCACCCGATGATGAACGTTCCGGCGGTGATCGGCATGACGGTTCGAAGCGCCCCCATCCGGCGCATGTCCTGCTCGTGGTGCATTCCGTGGATGACCGAGCCCGATCCGAGGAACATCAACGCCTTGAAGAAGGCGTGGGTGACCATGTGGAACACCGCCGCGACATAGGCGCCGGTACCGACCGCGAGGAACATGTACCCAAGTTGAGACACCGTCGAGTACGCGAGCACCTTCTTGATGTCGTGCTGGGCGACCGCGATCGTCGCGGCGAACAGCGCGGTCAGGGCGCCAACCCAAGCGATGATCTGCGGTGCGTAGTCGGCCGAGGCCGCGATGACCGGGTTCATTCGGGTCATGAGGAACACCCCGGCGGTGACCATCGTGGCCGCGTGAATGAGTGCCGACACCGGTGTCGGACCCTCCATCGCGTCAGGCAGCCACAGATAGAGCGGAAGTTGTGCCGACTTGCCCGCCGCGCCGACGAACAGCAGCAGCGCGATCCCCGTCGCCGTCGACGATGCCAGCGCCCCCGACTCGGCTGCGCCGTTCAGCGCCGAGTACGACACCGATCCGACCGCCTGAAAACCGAGGAACATGGCGAGCATGACTCCCCAGTCACCGATCCGGTTGGTGACGAAGGCCTTCTTGCCGGCTGTCGCGGCCGACTCGCGGGTGTGCCAAAACGAGATGAGGAAGTACGAGCAAGCGCCGACGCCTTCCCAGCCGAGGAAGGTGACCAGCAGGTTCTCGCCGAGCACGAGCATCAGCATCGAGAGCACGAAGAGGTTGAGGTACAGGAAGAACTTCGAGAACTTCGGATCACCGTGCATGTAGCCGATCGCGAAGAGGTGGATCAGGAAGCCGATGCCGGTGACGAACAGAGCCATCGTGATCGACAGCGGATCCGCTAACAGGGCCATATCGATCTGCAACGAGGACACCGGCACCCAGGAAAAGAGAACACTCACGTGCTCGCGGTGGTGCTCGTCGAGCGAGAGCAGATCGAAGAACGCTCCGACGGTCACCACGAACGCGCCGAGCACAGCGGCTGCCGCGACATAGCCGGCGCCGGGCTCACCGAGGCGGCGACCGAAGAGCAGGATCGCCAGGAACCCGACGAGGGGCAGAGCGGGCACCAACCAGATGACGTCGAGCATGGTCAGCCCTTCAGTTCCGCGAGGTCGTCGACGGTCGCCCCGGGGCGTCGCCGCATGATCGAGATGATGATGCCGAGGCCGACCACGACCTCAGCCGCCGCGACCACCATCACGAAGAACACCGCCGTCTGACCGTCGATATCGGAGAAGCGGGTGGCGAGCGCGACGAAGGTCAGGTTCACGGCGTTGAGCATCAACTCGATGCACATGAACATGACCAGCGGATTCCGGCGGATCATCAAACCGGTCGCGCCGATACCGAAGAGCAGCGCGGCGAGGACGAGATATGAGGTCGTGGTCGGTTCCATCCTCAGCCCTCCGACTTCTTCAGTCGGCGGGTCAGCACCACGGTGCCGGCCACGGCGACGATGAGAAGCACTGAGGTCAACTCGAAAGCGAGCACGTGGTCGCTGTAGAGGCTGCGAGCCAAAGCGCGGATGTTCGAATCGCCTGGTGCCGACGCGTTCGTCTCGCGCCCGAGGGTGTCGGCTCCGCGCACGACCGCTCCCGCCACGAGCACCGTCACCCCGGCGCCGAGCACGATCGCCACCGGCCGCTGGAGCTTGAGCGGCTCAATGGTCAAATCCTCGGCTCGGTCGACACCGAGCAGCATGATCACGAACAGGAAGAGCACCACGATCGCCCCGGCGTAGACGATGACCTGCACCGCGGCGAGGAAGTGCGCCTCCATCGACACGAAGTGCACGGCGACGCCGAACAGCGTGAGCACCAGGCCGAGCGCGGCGTGGACCGGGTTTCTAAACAGCACGACACCGATGGCCCCTGAGAGCACCATCGCTGAGGCGAGGACGAAGACGATGAGCTCCATCACTCGCCCGTCGCCCCGTCGCGGACATCCTGGGTGGGCTCCGGCGCGCGGACACCATGTCCGAGCTCGCCGCTCCAGCCCTCCACACCTTCGAAACTCGCGTCACCAGACGGCGAGGTTGCCCGCATCCATCCGGAGGTGAGTTCATCCTCGCCATCGCGCCAGTCCTCCCAGGGCATGCGTTGGGGGCAGCCGGTGTCGTCGACGAGGAGCTCGTCCTTGGTGTAGATCGCGTCACGCCGGTTCGTGAAAGA
>Ga0222716_10001204_pt1 | contig 21946 bp, 39 predicted proteins | sample C33_13DmetaG_FD_165044 | JGI IMG/M metagenome (GOLD analysis project Ga0222716, IMG submission 165044) | Estuarine water microbial communities from San Francisco Bay, California, United States - C33_13D | ecosystem: Environmental > Aquatic > Marine > Unclassified | place: USA: California... | reverse complement strand
TATATCCAGGAAAATCTTCTTAATTAAAAGGCACCAATTAAGGTGCCTTTTTTTATAAATAAATAGATATAAAACCTAATAGGGAAATTATATCTATGGCATCATATTATTATCCATCGGAAGACCAAAAATTAAATATTGCAAGAGGTTTAGTAAAAGGAACCTCTATTAGAAATATATTTGGATACAATTCTTCTGTAAATACTTCATTTAAACCTTTATGGGAACTTGGAAGTGTTTACACATATCCCACACAAAATCTTACAATGGATGTTGTATCAACAAATACAAATGATATAGCTGTCACGGTTAAAATTGTGGGTCTGGATTCTGATTACAATGAATTGTCAGAGACACTTACATTAAACGGAACATCTACTGTAACATCTAATAATGAATATTTTAGAATCAATGATGTCATCACCATTGCAGGTAATGCTGATGGTAATGTAAATGTAACTAATTCTTCTGTTACTTATGCAAGAATTAGAGCAGGGGATGGTAAAAATCAATCTTCTATTTACACTGTTCCAGCGAATACTTGTTTTTATCTTTATAGAATTGATGGATTTTCTGCAACTGCAACTGGTTCTCAATATGTCGTATTTAGAAATGAAGTAATAAATTCCTCTAATGTTACATTTAGAGTTGCCGAAACCACATTTATTAATCAAATGAATATTCAAAGAAGACTACCATTTAAGTATGATGCAAAATCAGATATTCAGTTTCAATGTAAATCAAATGCATCAACAAATGAAGTTGGTGTATTTGGTGAAGGTATTTTAATTAAAGATGGGTTAGCATAAATGTTAAGAGAAGATTTAAGAAACTGGTTTTCTAAGACTCATCCTAAAGGTGATTGGGTTAGAATAGGTCTTGATGGTGAGATTAAAGGTCCTTGTGCAAGAGAAGAAGGTGAAGGTAAACCTAAGTGTTTAAATAGTTCTCGTGCTGAAAGTATGACAAAATCAGAAAGATCTAAGGCAGCAAGAAGAAAAAGAAGGAAAGACCCAGTGGCAGATAGAAAAGGTAAAGGTGGTAAACCTATTAATGTGAAGACTGAGAGTTATACTGGTGTAGAAAAAATATCAAAAGAAGAACTTAAAAAATTGAGAGAATTACTAGGTGCAGGCACTGGTAAAATACGACAAATTTCAGACCCCAAAATACAAAAACCTGCCAACGAAGAATATCTCATTGAGAAAAATGCCCCCACAAATCCAAAACTATGGTCACAAGCAAAATCCTTAGCCAAGAAAAAGTTTGATGTATATCCTTCTGCCTACGCCAATGGATGGGCTGCAAAATGGTACAAAAAGCGTGGTGGTGGATGGAAAACACTAAAAGAGGAAAGACAATCAACAATGAAGACTACAAAAGATTTATTCCTAGAGCAACTTGATATTGCACAGTACGGTCACATCGTAGAAAAAGATGATGGTAAAGACCACGAATATGAAATGGCAAGAAGTCAATTAAAGACTTCTGCTACTGCAATTAAAAGACTAATGGAAAAACTAGGACAAGGTGAAGGTAATCTTCAAGCTTGGGTTCAAAGCAAACTTACAAAAGCATCTGACTATATTGATTCAGTTGCAGATTATATGGATGCAAAAGACCCTGTAGTAAAAGAAGCTGTTGAACTTTCTAATCAAGTAAAAGAATATATTGGTGAAGAAGATTACCGAGAAAGATCTTCTAACAGAGATCAACAATTAAGAAATATTGCTTATTTAGCATTAAGAGGAGATCCAAAATCAGGTGCTACAACACAAGAAGTTCCAGGTATAAGTCCTGAATTTTTAGAAACAGTATCTGGTATATTAGAAACACATGGTGTACATCCTAAAAATCACGAAAAAGCTATCAATCATCCTGGTGTTGTTGAACACATTAGAAGAGCACACAAAGAACATCGAATAAGAAGAGAAATAGAAAAACGTAATGAAGAAGAGCATATTAAAACAGTTGAAAGAATGAAAAAAGAAGAAACAGAAGTTCAGTATATGGTTGATAAAGAAGGTCATAAACTTGATGGTGAAATCATTGAATCATATGAAGTTAAGAGTAATGGTAGAGTAAAAGTAAAAACTGCTTCTGGAACAGGATATATTAAAGAAGAAGATATTGCTCTATATGAGGAAGAAGAAGGTACATCGTTAGGTGGTGGACATCCAAGTCCAAAAAATCCAACAGAAAGAGTATCTGCCACTCATCATGGAACTATTAAATCAGATGATGGTCAAACTTTACATAAAATATCATTTGGTAAAGGTTTTGAAAATAAGTTAGAGCTTACTGCTGAACAAATAAAAGAAAGACATCCAACTGTTTTTGGAGCTATGGTCGATAAAGGAATATCTCCAGCTGGAAATCGTCGTCCTCTTAAAGAACCACCAGTTAAAGCCCGTATTGCTGGAATGATGGATAATAGTGGGAATCCATAATAATGAAAGAAGAATATGGTTCAGGGTTTGATGGAACTCCAGAACAAGCACTAAAATATGCCCAGGATACACCTGGGCAAGAGTTAGAAGTAAAGAGATTACTTAAACTAATAAGGAAAGTTGTAAAGGATAAATATAATGGAAGAACTCGTAAATAGAATGAAAGTTGTTCTTGCAACTTCATTTTCTTTTTATCTAAAAGCACAATACTATCACTGGAATGTTGAGGGAATTCATTTCTCTCAATATCATCAGTTTTTTGCTGAACTTTATGAAGAAATTCACGAGTCCATTGACCAAACAGCAGAACAAATTCGTGCTCTAGATGCATATGCTCCAGGTAGTCTTAAAAGATATAAAGAACTTTCAGAGATTATGTGTGATGAGAATATTCCATCAGCAGCAATGATGTGCAAGAATCTACTTGATGATAATCAGAAACTTATTCTATCACTTACATTTGCTCGTGCAGAAGCAGAAAGACTAAGACAATTCGGTCTTATTAATTACCTAGAAGGTAGAATAGATATCCACAAAAAGCATCATTGGATGCTAAAATCAGTCATAAAGGGTTAATTCTATGAAAACTCTAGAACACGAAATAAGAGATGTTTTAAGTGGTAAAGACTTAGAAGAATTAAGATTACTAGAAGAATTTATTGATTATGCCGCTGAAAACTATGTAATAACTGAGGAAGACGAACAGTATCTTGTTGAAGTGGGTCCAGCAATACCTTTAGCTATTGCATTAGGTACTGCTGGTAGGGCACTTTTAGGTGGTATTATAAGAAACGCACCTAGAATAGGACAGTCTATTTTAAAAAGTTTGAAAAGAGGTGGACAAAGAGCCAAAGTCCTATCACGAAGACTTTCTAGAGCAGCAAAAAGAAAGGGTGGTAAGGGAAAAGGAAGTGGAGGAAGATGGGGCAGTCGTTTAGCAGCAGCTCTTGGTGGTGGTGGCAGTCCGTCTAAAACTAGAGATGATAGTGGTTATACTAAACCAGATGATCATAAACACTCGGGCCGTGCTTTTATTGGTGGTGGGCCTGCTACAGCATATACTGTAGAATCTCGTGAAGATATAGAAGCAACACCACGATTCACAGAAACAGACAGAGAAAAGATTGATGTTGTTCCAAGAGCAGAGAACGATTTAGATACTGCAAACAGAAAAAGATTTAGAATGGAAAACATCAAAAAGAAAATTATAGATGATGAGTTTAATATTAGACACGAATTTAATAATTTTCTAATAGAAGAAAACATTGAACTCACAGAAGAAGAATATGATGAAGCGTTTGACATATTATTTCATTATTTTGTTCACGATTTAAATGAAAACATTGGTTCAAATCTTTATAAAGGTGCTAGATTTGTGGGAAGAAGAGTTTTAGCACCAGCTATTTATGCATCAGATGCATATGAAAAATATAAAAAGGGTAATACTAGTGGTGCTCTTACTAGTGGTGCAAAGGCAGTAGCTTCTGTGACTCCAATTGGTGCTGCAGCGTCATTTGCACACGATGCATATGAAGCAAGAAAAGATATAAAAGATATAGCAAAACGGGGATATAATTATGTCAGAAACAGTCTTTTTGGTAAACCTAACCCCTCTAATAAAATTTCACAAAATAAAAGAAAACCTTCTGGATTACAAAAAAATAGAGTAACTTAATAAATATTATAAATAGTAGAAAATAGATATAAGAAAACAAGGAGATTAAAATGTTTTCAGATAAGAATTATGGTCTACCAAAAGAACTTATTGAAGCTGCTAAGAGAGTTCACGAAAAGCAGTTGGAAGAAAATCTTGATAAAAGTATTAAAAAGCCAAAAAATAAAGATCCAGATTTTACAAAATTTAGTAAAGCAGTAAATCCAGCATTTGAAAAAATGGAAAAACAAATAAAAGAAGATTTAAAATCTGAAGAAGTTCAGTTCACTGAAGAAGAACTAGCAGAAGCATTTGCTATCTTTCTAGAAGAAAACTTCCACTTAGAAATGCTTACTGAAGAAGACCTAGACTATGTGTTTGAAGAAGAGTTTCCTCAGTGGTTGGAGGAAAATTGGTTCAAATCTATTTATAAAGTGGGCAGAACGGCAAATCGAATGATACGGAGATCTTTCAGAGATGGTTTTAATAAGGATGTTGCTACTGTCAAAAAAGGTGCTCAGAATGTTGCTAGTGCTGTCAAAAAAGGTGCTGGTGCTGCCAAAAACACTGCTGGTGCTTACATCAGTGCAGCCAAATCCCTTGCCAAAACCAAACCAGTAACTTCTGGTGCTACTGTAGTTGCTGGTGGTGGTTTAGGTATTGGTGCAGCTGAACTAATAAACAGATCTCGTGGAACAAAACCACAAGCAGGAAGTGGTGCAAATAAAAAACCTACAACACCAGCTGCAAAAGCAGATATATCACTTCCTGGTGAAGATGCACAAATAGCAAAAGAAAAACAAAAAGAAAACACGAACCGTATGACTGGAGGATTAGGTGATGGTAATAACATAAAACGACCACCACTACCAACACGACCACCAGCACCAACTGCTAGAAAGCAAGTTAGACGCTCTGCTCCTAAACCACAATCTTTTGGTGCACGATTGAGAAAAGTTGGTGGTAATGCACCTGCTACTTCTGATACTGCGGCTGGAAGAAGAAAGATTGCTCTCTTAGATGCAAGAGCAAAAGCTAGAACAGCAGCAAAAGATGCCATCGTAAGAAAAACTGGTAGAGGACAGCTCTCTTGGGCAAAAGCAGCATTTAACCCAGATGGTAACTAATAAACAAGGAACACAACAATGGACTTAACAGAAGAACAAGTCATTGAACTTTTTGAAGAGTTCCTTTTAATAAAATATAAAATATAAAAGTTCAAAGAGGTAAAAAAATGTATAAAGCACCGTCATTTGGTCTAGGAATGAAAAAAGACTTGAAAGAATCAATAGAGTCTGTTTACAACATTAATAATAGTATTAATGAAGAAGAACAACTTATCATTAGTCTATTTGAAAAGTTCCTAGAAGAAAACTTCCACGTAGAAATGCTTACTGAAGAAGACCTAGATTATGTGTTTGAAGAAGAGTTTCCTCAGTGGTTGGAAGAGCAAATGACAAGACAAGACTGGTTGGAATATGCTTTAAATGAAAGAAGTCTTAATACTTCTGATCAGCAAAAACAACTTATGAAAATGGGACTATACAAAACATCTAATGATAAAATTGTAGACACAACAGGGGGAAATGATAGAATTAAAAAATTGGTTCGGGGTAACCAATTAAGGAAAACATCTGAAAAAAAAGCTGATATAATTAACACTCCTAGAGGTAGAAATTTAAACACTTCTGATGTTACTATAAAATCAGCAAAACGATCAGCAAGTGGTGCACCACTAACAAAAAAACCAACTCCTGCTCCAGCAGCAAAAACAACTCCTGCTCCAGCAGCAAAAACAACTCCTGGAAAGCAAGTTAGTGCAAAACCAGCTGCTAGAAAACCAGCTGCTGGAAATAATGTTAGAAAGTTAGCACCAACTAAAAGTTCTGTTTATAAACCACAGTCTAGAATTATGAAAGATACAGGCGCAGCAGCACCCGATTTTGGAAACAATAATGCTACTTTTGATGCTGAAAATAAACCAGTATTTAAAAGTGACACAGAAACAAGAAGATCTGCTAATTTAAGAACAATAAGCAAGAGAAAAAGACCGGCTCCTACTAGACGGGATCCTACTAGAAGTTGGAAAACAACAGTATTTGAGCCACAAAATTAATAAACAAGGAACACTAAAATGAACTTAACAGAAGAACAAGTCATTGAACTTTTTGAAGAGTTCCTTGATGAAAACTATTATGTAGGCGAACTAACAGAAGAAAATGTTCTCTGGGTGTATGAGGAAGAATTTCTTCCTGCACTAGAGCAACAAATTGAAGAATCTGCTGGATGTGATTGTGAAAATTGTGAGTGTGAAAATTGTCAGTGTGAAAATGTTCAAGAAGAACAGCAAATCTCACCAAAGATGCAAGCATATATAAATGAGATGAGCAAAAAAGGAACTACATCTATTGAACACGGTGGTGATGGTGCAACTACACAAAGAGATGTTATTATTGCTAGACTAAAATACAAGAAAAAGAAATCTGGTTTGTCTATGAAAGAAGAAGATTTACTTGCTAAACTAATTGCAGATGAAGAAAAAGAAGACTCTGGAAAAGAAGACTCTGGAAAAAAAAAGTGAGGACTGAAGTAGGGGGTACAGTTGGTGCTCCCTTCGGAAATCAGTTTGATCCAATGAGAGATTCAAACAATAATATGTCTGTAACTGCTGGTCCTGGTCCCGTAGCGAGGTTAGTTTAAAAGTAGTATAAATAGATATAAGAAGAAAAATTAATCAAGGAGTAAATAAATGCCACTCTGGGGAAATGCAGATGACAAAACTTCTACTGGTACAGTAGAAATATTTGCAAATGGACTGGTTACAGGAACAACTACTGCTTTTACAACTGAAGCAGAAGCTGGTGATTACATCATTGCAGATAGTAAAAAATTTCGTATTCTAACAATCACTGATAATACCACTTGCCATGTTGCAGCTGGTAAACTTGGTGATGCAGTTTCTGCTGTAAGTTCTGGTACTAACTATGCACTTCAAGAAGCACCAATCTATGTTTCAGCATCTCGTGTTAACACAGATGCAAATGATGTGTTTGGTGTAGATACAACAGAAGTTGGTATTGAATCAGCAAATGTTATTGCCATTACAATCACTGATAATGGTTCTGGTTATACAGCAAATGCTGCTGTTACCATTTCTGGTGGTGGTGGTGCTTCTGCAACAGCAAACGCAGAAGCAAATGCTACTGGTAGAATTGCAGTTGTAAATATCACTGCTGGTGGTTCTTCATATGAAACATCTCCAACAGTTGCTATTGCAGCACCTGCAGCTACAGCATTTAATGCTGCATCAGCTGTTTCTAATACAGCAGATACAATTACAATTTCATCTGCTGGTAAATTTGCACTAAATGATAAAGTAACATATTCAGTTGCTGCTGGTAATACTGCTATTGATGGTATTGTTTCTGGAACAGAATATTTCGTATCATTTGCTAATTCAACTGTTCTAGCACTTTCTGCTACACATAGTGGTGCTAATATTGATATTACATCTGGTTCATCAGAAACAGGTCATACACTACAAGGTGAAACTGCTACGGCAACTTCAGTAATTGGTGGAACACAAGGTGTAGCACACGCTGGTTGGGTTCTTAGAACTGTAGGAACTGGTGGTCGTGCAGGTCGTGTTCAATATGAAACACTTGTTGCATCAAGTTCTATTACTGGTGATGCAGCGGATGATTCAGAACTACCTGATGCATAATAGGAGTTTGCATTAATGGCAAATACAGCGAAGAAAACATCTGAATTAACTGTTGCCGCTAATGTAGCAACTACTGATAGATTTTTGATTGTTCGTGACCCATCTGGAACACCTTCAACAAGAACAGTTACATTATCTACAGTTGGTGCTAATCTAATCCTATCTAACTCAGCACCTGCTAATTCTACTGCAAATGGATTAGCAGGTGAAGTAAAGTATGATACATCATATCTTTATATTTGTGTTTCTAATAACACTTGGAAGAGAATTACTTTAGAATCTTATTAATGAATACAGAAGCGATAAATGATAAGAATTTTATTCTTTTCTGTGCTTCACATTATGACAATTATGAATACAGCTCCACAGAAGACTTCTTTGATGATTTAAAAAGAATAAAATACATAAAGAAACTGGTTACAAGATATGTTGAAAAAGGTGATTTGAAAGAGAGATTAATACTCAATCATATTATCGTTCTTAACAATTGTTTTGGTGCTGAAATAACAGCTAAGATACTGTTTCTAAAGTTAAAAACAAGACTTCATTACATAAAACCATTCCTTATATTTTTAAACATTTTACCCGAAAGACTTTATAATGTTGGTGGTGAGAAAATCATTGACACTAATATGGTTTCTATGGATCAAGAAATTATAAATAGACTAAGAAAAATAGGAAAAGGCGATGAAGAAAATATATGAAGATGCACCAGCTAACAATGTAGGTGGTGGAGAAGTAGCAGGAATGGGTGTAGATAAAGAAGGTTCTCCTGGTAGTGGTGAACCTGGAAAGTATGTTGGAAAGAGAAAGAGAAAACATACTCCTATATTAATTGCAATGCTCAAAAGATTACAGGGTAATGGTTTACCATTAAGGCAGATATTAAAAGGTTAATCTATTATGTCAGATTTAGAGAAAAGACAAGATAGGATAGAAGACTCTATTAATAAACTGACAGAGATTGCAAACGATTTGAACAAAATTATTGCTGTTCACGACCAGAGATTACTCCAGCAAGAAAAAGATTCAGAGGTTTTGTTCAAGATGGTAGAATCTAGAAGAAAAGAACAAGAGGATAAACTTCAAGAAGTTTATGATACTATTGACGATAAAGAAGAAAAAGTTCTCAAAGAAATTAAAAATGTAAGAGATGAAACTAGAACTCATTTTACAGCACTTAACCAAAAGATGGCACAAGTTGAGAAATATATGTGGATGGCAGTAGGTGGTGGTATTGCTGCATCTTGGTTAATCTCATTTTTATTTAAACTCATAAAAATCTAAAGGAGGAAACAATGCGTTTCTTTTTAAACTTCCTAAAAGAGGTAATGATTTTTCTTGTCTTAATTCTTATAATGTTTTTTGCTTGGTACTTTATTTCAAATGCTATACTTAAAAAAGATATATATGTTTTTAAAAAGAAAGATGTTGTTGTTGATGAACAAGTAAAAGAAAAGAAAGAACCTAAACAAGAAGAAATACTATTACCTGAAAGAAAACCAAAAGTAGTAAATAAACGACATAAAACAAAAAGACTAAAGAGAAGAACAAAGCAACTAAGAAAATCAAACTGGGCAAGAGAACAACTTGAGAGATATTCTAGAGGTGAAGAAAGTATATTTACTTCACAAAATTAATGCTTGACAACATATATCATATAGACTATAATAATATTGTGTTTATGAAGGAGAAATAAATGTCTAAAGATGCTGCTATAGTTATCACTAAGTTTAGAAGTGCAGAGTATTCTTGTTCTGAATATAAAGTTGCTTATATGCAAGCTTATAGTAATCTATATGAAAGTCCACATTATGTATATGATGCATATGTTAACGAAGATGCACTTCCAACTATTACTTTGGCTAATGCATATGCTTCTAAGCTTGCTAAAGAAAATGAACTAGATGAAGCAGATATTATTAACTTTAATGGTTGTTCTATGATGACTTGGACAGAACTTTGTAAGAAGGCACAAGAAGAATCAGTAAAGTTTTGTTTAACACAACCAGAGGTGTAAAGTGGAACAATATCCTTACGACAAACTTCGTTCTTTGTTAAAAGATATGGGTATTGATTGTACTACAGTTCAAAATGCGGTGTTACCTACAAGTGGTACACCGCATATTGCTGTGATTAAAAGCGGAAATAGACTATCAATATCCTCAAGTAGTAGAGAAGGAGTAATTGGATTTCGTGATGATCTAAAAAAAGTAGGTGTTAATGTAGATGTTATCACATTAACACCTAAGTTTTGGCATTTTGAACACGAATAGTTATGACCCTTTGGAATGAAGTAAAAGAAGAAATACAACTAGCTAGAGTTGCTGCAACGCAATCTAGAATTACATATAGAGATCAATGGGAAATGCAAAAGAATGTTGGACAGCATATAATATTTGATTGGTACTTTCACGAGAAAGATATCCATCATCTTGTTGCTGGATGTGATAATGAGCAAAATATTCTAAACACATATATGAAAGATGCTTGTGAAGAATGTGGTGCTACCGTTCTTAGTAGTAATACCAGGGGATTTGGTGAAGAATGTGGTTTTACATATGCCATTATTCTTGCTGAGTCTCACGCTACTTGTCACACCTGGCCAGAATATGGTCTAGCAACCTTTGATATCTTTACTTGTGGTACTGTAGATACCAAATCTATTATGAAACAGTTTCTTCGTAAACTAGAAGCAAGTGGTATAAGTTTGAAAAGATATGAAGAGCAATTAATCAACCGTGGTTTTATATATGATGAATATGATGTTAATCAGATGAAGTTAGATATTGATTGACAATTAACTTATTCTGAAATATAATATAAGAATATTATGAGGTATGTGATGAATCACCATAAATGGTTAAAGAAACGTGGTTTACTTCCAGAACAAATTAAGAAACGAAAGAAAGAGTTAGGATCACCTAACTCTATTCCTGATTATTCAACAGTATCATTTGCACCACTATCAAATAGCATTCCAGCTAATGGTACAAAAGAAACTGATATGAGTAAGTCTAAGTTCTGTAATGAAAATTATGCAATGGTTCCTTCTTACAATAAAGGACCTATACAGCCAGTTAGTAAAAATGATTTAAAACAAGGAGCAGGAAGGAAAATATGACAGATTACAAATACAATGAAAAAGAGTTTATGAAAGAAGCAAAGAATCATATTGACTCTACATATCAGAATCATTATTCTGGTGGTGTTCAAGTTGTAGAATATATTATGTCAAATGCAGAAACCCTTGATTATCTCAAGGGTAATGCTATTAAGTATATCCATCGTTACGGTAAGAAAAGTGGATACAATGATGTAGATTTATATAAAGCAATTCACTATCTTGCTATGATGGCAAAATATGCTGATGAAATGAAACTAAAGGATAAGCAAAATAGTGATTGACATTTTGAATGTCATATAATATTATATTCTCACAGTGACGAATGGAGAAAATATGACAAAAGAAACTGTCTCTCAAATCAAAGAACGTATTGCTGAAAGATTTGACATTCTTGATATTCTCACACAAGAGTGTTTAAAAGGCAACTCTCGTGCTTTGATTGTATCTGGTCCACCAGGACTAGGTAAATCTTTTACAGTAGAGAGAAGGTTAAAAGAAAGTTCTAATGAACTCTTTTATTCCATTGTAAAAGGTTATGTTCGTCCAACAGGTTTGTTCACTATGCTTTACAAGCATAGAAACAAGGGTGATGTTCTAGTATTTGATGATGCAGATACAATTTTCTTTGATGATACATCACTCAACCTGTTGAAAACTGTGTGTGATACAGCTGAGAAACGAACAGTATCTTGGTTATCACGCACAAACTTTAAGGATGATGATAACGAAAACATTCCTAAGTCTTTTGACTTTGAAGGTTCTGTTATCTTCATTACTAACTTAGATTTCGATGCTCTGATTGCAAAGTCACATAAATTGGCTCCACACCTCAAAGCATTGATTTCACGAGCACATTATATCGATCTTGGTATGAAATCCAAGGAAGATTATGTTGTTCGTATACAACAAGTTATTGAGAATGGTCTTCTTTCTGCTCTCAATGAAAGTGAAAGGGAAGATGTTACACACTTCCTAAAGTCTAATATAAATAAACTAAGAGAGCTTTCTCTTCGTATGGCAATCAAACTTGGTGCTATTCGTCGTGGAAAATCTGATTGGGAGAAGATTGCAAGAGTTACTTGTTGTAAGAACTAGATGAAAGGTGGGATATTTTGTCCCACCTTTTTTTGCATAATATCCTTGACATGTCGCTGATGACTTGATATATTATTATCATTCTTCAACGATTCAAGGAGAACTATATGAACAAGGTTTTACACCTTTTGTTCTGTGTACTATGTATTTTGGCTGGCTTGGCAGGATATGCGGCTGATACCTATTTGAATGTCGAGTATGTTGGGTTTGGCAACACTGGCCCAGTAATCACGATCATCGTTCTTGCAGTTTGTTCTGCAATTTCGTTGACAGCAGCTTCTATGGCAATAAAAACTGAAAAGTACTTTGTTTCAGTTTTATGCTTTGTAGGTTTTATTGCTGCTGTTTGCTGGTCTGCACCAGTATCTTTGGCAAGGATATCATCATCAATAGATGATAAAGTTACAAAGGTACAAAGTCATGTTGAAAAGAAGTCTATGCTTGAAAAAGCATATACGGAAGTCAAACAACTTCGACAACAAGAGTCAAAAAAAGGTGGGTGTGGTAAGAACTGTAGAGCATTGATTCAGCGTGAAGCAGATTTGCTCAAGGAGATTACTAGTCTTGGGATTCCTCAAGAGACAAACGGTGCTGGTAAAAGAATCGCTTATGCTATTCCTTTTCTAGATGCCAAAACAGTAGAGATGATGGTGCCAATTTCTGCTGTGGTTGCACTCACTTGTCTAATGAATGGTTTGTTAGTTTTTGGTGTTTCTAGCATTCTTACGATGTTCAATCATAAGAGTCAACTAGACAATATTATCAAGAAAACAGAAGAAATTCTGAAGGTTGATAATGTAATGGACGGGAAAAAGATTATTCCCGTTAAGCAACAAAAGCAAGCAAATAACGATCCAGTCGTTAATTTGGTTGAAAGTAAGGGCGAAGTCTCACTTTCAGATGTACAGAAGTTTATGGATAGGTCTGCACCTTTCGTATCTATGTATGTCAGTGATCTGGAAAGACGAGGTCTTGTTAAAAAGTCTCGTAATGGTAGAAAAGTTCTACTAACACTACCGAGCATATCTTAGACAAATAAAACCCTGGTAGAAATACCAGGGTTTTTTGTGTTTGACTTTCATCCTATCATATGTTATTATTCTATATAAATGATAGGAGATTTATATGTCTGAGAAAAAAAGTATTCTAGCTCGTTTGTTGGCGAATGAAAACATTGAAGTTCGTCACGGTTCTTATGAAACAGCATTCTTTGATGTAAAACAAAGGTTGCTTGGTCTTCCTATGTGGAATGATAGTGAAGTTTATGATTTGCTTATTGGCCATGAAGTTGGTCACGCATTATATACCCCACCAGAGGGGTGGGAAGAAGATATTCAAGATAGCAAATGTCCCAAAACAATCTTTAATGTTGTAGAAGATATTCGTATTGAACGATTGATTCAAGACAAATATCCAGGACTTGTTGCATCTTTTAATCGTGGTTATGTGTATCTTCAAGATAAAGATTTCTTTGGTCTTGATAGCAAAGAGCACATCAAAATCATTGATTATAACTTCATTGATCGTCTTAACATCAAAGCAAAACTCCGTAATCTTCTGGAAGTAGATTTTACTCCAGAGGAACAGTTTTATATTGACAAAGCATATGCTGCTGAAACTTGGGATGATGTTGTTGAAGCATCTGAACTAATCTATGAGTTTATGAAAGATAAACTTGTTAAGATCAGAACTGTGTCTGATGATGCAGAACAAGAACTTGAATCAGATGAAATTGGTATTCGTTTTGACAGTGACAAAGAAGAGAAACACGGTCAAAGTGAAGGGCAATTTGCATCTTATGATAAGCAGAAGTCGGATAATTCAACAAAACAAGATGGTGAGTTTAATAATCAGGAAACTGAAAATTTAAAATCTAATGAAATCAATGATGAAGAGTTTAATAATCAGGATACTGAAGATTCAACACAGGATTTGAGTGAAAATGCTCAGTCTCTTGAGTCTGAAACTGATAAAGCATTTAGTGACAAGAAACGAAAAGAGCTTCTAAACCGTAATACATACGGTAAGCTTGAATCAGTTTGTCAAGGTTTCAGTGAGAAGCAAAAGAAAGAAATGTTGTGGGACTATGATAAACTAAACAAACAAAGAACTATGTATGGAGCAAAGCACAAAGATACTGTAAAGTTTATGAATGATAACAAAGACATCGTTACAAATATGGTGAAGGAGTTTGATCTTCGTAAGTCTGCATATATGTATTCAAGGGCATCTGTATCAAAAACAGGTTCTCTTGATTTGCAGAAACTTCATCAGTATAAGTTCAATGATGATATCTTTCTTAGCACAACTAAACTTGCTGAATCAAAGAATCACGGTATGGTAATGCTTGTTGATTACTCTGGTTCTATGCAAGTAGTTCTAAAAAATGTTATCAAACAAACACTTATCCTTTCTATGTTTTGTAAGAAAGCAGCGATTCCATTTGTTGTTTATGGATTTACTGGTTCAAAATATGATTGTGATTTATCATCTTATTATACGAGACCAGAAATGGATTTTGCAGAACATAGTCATATTCGTGTTATGGAACTTCTTTCTTCTTCTATGAAAAAAGAAGTATATAATCAAGCATTTGGTGTTTTGGTTCAACAATCACTTCCTACTGAAGGTAATTACTATGGCAGTAGATGGTATCGTAATTCTGGTGCAGAATCACTTGGTGATACGCCACTAAACGAAGCATTGGTTGTTATGTATGATGTTCTTCGTGATTTTCGTAGAAAACACGGAGTGCAGAAACTATCATTTGTAACTCTTACTGATGGTGGTGCTAGTCATATTGTTATTGATGGATTTTACAACCCAAAAACTATGAAAGTTGATGGTAAGTATATGAAGTATAGTCCACACAATTTTACAGATGATGTTCTTGAAGATATGAAATCAAAGAAATTGTTTGATTCTTGTATGAATTATAATTTAATTGAAAAAAGAAATCAGAAACGACTAATTGATGAGTGTGTGTTTCGTAGTAATAGTAAAGTGTCTAGGGATAATATTCTGAAAATCTTCAGAAAAGAAAACAGTTATTCGTTTGATTCTATTTGGGGTTATGATAGAATGATTGTTATCACACAGGATAACTCATCTCTAGATGTAGAAGATGAAGAACTGGAAATCAAGGATGTAAATAAAAAGTCTGAAGTTATTAAAGCATTCAAAAACTTCTCTAGTTCAAAGAAAACTAGTCGTGTATTGGCTACTAAATTTGCAGAAAGTATTGCTTGACAAAGTGTATCATATATTATATTATGATGATATAAATTATGGAGAAAATATAATGGAACTATCTGTAGCACAAAAGAATCTTGTTGAGAAGATTAAGGAAAGCTATCCTAACTCTCACGAGTTTCGTTTGAAAGATCTAAAAGATTTAGCAGGTACAATCAAGGTATCTGCAACTGAAGTTGATAATCTTGTTCGTAAACTTCCACGCGTATCTCGTGGTGTTTATGATTTCTCAATGGTTGTTGTGCCATTCAAAAAAGATAATGTGGTGAAAACAACTGAATCAGTTAAGTCTGTTGAACTTGTTCAACCTAAAATGATTGCACCTATCTCTGAGGATGTATTCATTCCTCATAATGATCCTTATTATGTTCGTTGGGGTAATCATAAAGATGTTGAAAGCATTATCAAATCTGGTATGTTCTATCCTGTTTTCATTACTGGTCTATCTGGTAATGGTAAAACAACTATGGTTGAACAAGCTTGTGCTAAACTCAAGAAGAAATACATTCGTGTTCAAATCACACCTGAAACTGATGAGGATGATTTGATTGGTGGATTTAGACTTGTGAATGGTGAAACTGTATTTGCAGAAGGACCAGTCATTCGTGCAATGAAATCAGGTGCATTGTTGCTTCTTGATGAAATTGACCGTGGTTCTAATCGCATTATGTGTTTGCAATCAGTTCTTGAGGGTAAGCCAGTTCTTATCAAAAAGACAGGTGAAGTTGTACATCCAGTCTCTGGATTCAATGTGATGTCAACTGCAAACACAAAGGGCAAGGGTTCTGATGATGGTCGGTTTATTGCTGCAACTATCATTGATGAAGCATTTCTAGAGCGTTTTACTATTACTTTGGAGCAACAATATCCAACTGCTGCAACTGAAAAGAAAATTGTTCTCAAGCATATGGAAAAGTATGGTAAAACAGATACAGAATTTGCTGATAAACTTGTTGTTTGGTCAGAAGCAATTCGTAAAACATTTGTCGATGGAGGTGTTGATGAACTAATTTCTACACGACGATTGTGTCATATTGCACAAACATTTGCTATCTTCAATGATAAAATGAAAGCAATCAAACTATGTATTGCTCGTTTTGATGATGATACCAAAGAAGCATTTCTTGATCTTTATACAAAGATTGATGCTGGTATTAATGAACCAGAACCAGTACAAGAAACAACACAAGATGAAATACCATTCTAATAGGAGTATATAATGGCACGACCTAATCTAAACAAAGCAGAAATTGAACGAAAGTATAAGAAAACTTCTATGGGTTCTCGTTCGACTAATGTAAAGTTTTCTTCAATGAATAAATCAAAGAAACGCAATTTTAAAGCATATAAAGGACAAGGTAAATGAGTGAAGTCACAGCATTACAATCTATTGTTTCAGAACTAGTAAAGGTAAAGGAACAACACGGTGAACAAATCACCACCACAATTCTAGAAACAACATCACTTGTAGCAACAAATGAATTGATTCAATCTGTTGTTGGTGTTGTTTTCTCTGTTGTAATTATCAGGTGGTTTCTTTCATCAATTAAAAATATTAAAGAAGACGGAATGTACGGCGAACCATCTTTTTTTCAATTTATGAAAACTATGTTTGGTGGTTTTATTTCCCTTTTTTGTTTAATTATGTTTGTATTAAGTATCTCAACTCTTATTAATCCAGTTGTTTGGAAAGGAGTATCAAAACCAGAAGTATATCTAACATATCAACTCTTAAAGAAAGCAAAGTAAATGAAAGCGACTGAACTTTTATACGAGTATTATACTTGTTCTAAGATGTTTGATTATGTTCAAAATGATCAACCATTCCGTAATGAAGAGAATGAAGCATTATTAGAACTTCTTACAGATGAACTGGACGAAGTATATAAAGAACTTCAAGAATATATTGAAAGCAAAGTAAATGAAGGGAATGAAGATGACTGAACAGTGTAAAGATGAAATCCGTGACTTCTTTGATAACAACTGGAATGTTACAATGAAGCAAATGTGCAGTATGTTTGGTGTATCTATGTCTGAGTTGAAAAAAATCCTGATGAAGTAAAAAAGTGATTGATTTTTTTAGCACCCTATGTTAAATTTAATCATCATCAAGAAAGGGAGTGAAGATGACTGAAGTATTGGTGATGATTGCTGGATTGTCAATCTACTTTTTGTTCATAGCAACTATCTAAAAAGTGTTTGACATCCAGTGAAAATTTTGATATGATATAATCATAGACTGAAAAAAGGGAAATATTATGGAAAAAGTGACTAAGCGATTCTTCTCTGATGCTGGACATGGTTGGATCTCTGTTAAGTATCAGGAACTCGTTGATCTGGGTATTGAGGATCAAATCTCAAAATACTCATATGTAAATGGTAAGTCTGCATATCTTGAAGAAGATTCTGATATGCCACTTTACATTAAAGCAATGGAAGACAATAGTTTTTCTGTTGACTTTGATCAGCGTGATCACGGCGAAGTATCTCGTATTCGCAAGTATGAATCGTTCCCTTCTCAGGTGGTTGAAGAATCATCTGAGGCAGAAGAAGCAGCAGAAGATCAAATGATTGAAACTGCTTCTGAAGTTAAGCAAGAAGTTCTAGAAGAACTGGCAGCTTAACTAAACTGGATGGGGAGAAATCCCCATCCTATACATATCAGTGAGTGCATCAAGGTGCATTCTCTGCTGTGTATAGCAGCAAAATGAAAAAGGAGAACTGAATGGTAAATATTGATAAACTCAAGCAAATACTAGATCGTCAAGATGTATTTGTTAAGTTTACCAAAAAGAACGGGGAAGAACGAGTAATGCGTTGTACACGCAGTGTTCATCTTATTCCCAAAGACCAATTATCTAAAGGTATTGGTATTGTTAAGGATGGTGTAACTCCAGTATATGATCTGGATAATGATGGGTGGCGTTCATTCTCAAATGACTCTGTAATTTCTTATGAGTTTACAGAGATGCAGAATGATTTTGATGTATTCTTCAACCGTGTACTTGAAGAAGCACACAAAGCACCACTACCAGAATTATATATTGCAAGGTATCTTGAATCTTTCATTAGGTACAATCTATATGAGACTTGTCCTGAAGTAAGAGAAAAGATTGCCAACCTTAACGAAATACATGAAAGATTGTCAAGTGAAGTTGACTATGAACAACTAGACAAAAATTTCTTGTAGTGAGTTCTCTTTGACCTTGACAGATAGTATCTTATGTGGTACTATCTGTTTTCTATACAAGAAAAGGCTAATATACAATGAAAACATATAAAGATGTAACTATGAATGATGTAGTTGTTGCAAGTGACGATGGTCTAGGTATGATTGTCACTTGGAATAAAAAGACACAGTTTAATGTATATGATGTATGGGATTCACATAATATTCTTGATGTTGATGATTTCATTGCATATGTTGATGATTTTAATTCAGCACGAGATGTTGCTAAAGATTATCTGATGGAAATTGGTGAAGAGTTAGCAGCGTAATACGTTAATATGTTTAACAAAGGAGAACTGATATGAAAATCGTAACTGAAACTTCTGCTACTGAAGGTCTTGAATCTCTACTAGGGCAGAATGTAACATTGTTCTGTATGAACTACATTTATACTGGTAAACTTGTTGGTGTTGATGATGTTCAAGTCAAACTGGATGATGCCAAGATTGTTTATGAGACTGGTGCATTTACTGACAATGAATGGACCGATGCACAACCACTTCCAAATGGAATTTGGTATGTTCGTCTTGCTACTGTTGAAAGCTTTGGCATTCTGAAATAGATGCTTAGAAGCAAGAAACAAAAATGGTCTGGGTTTTGGTCTAGGTCTTGCTCTGAGTCTATGTCTAAGCCTATGTCTTGGTCTGGGTTTAGATCTAGGTCTGGGTCTATATCTTGGTCTTGGTCTTGGTCTAAGTCTAGATCTAGGTCTAGATCTTGGTCTTGGTCTGGGTCTAGGTCTTGGTCTTGGTCTAAGTCTTGGTCTAGGTCTAGGTCTGGGTCTGGAGCAACATAATGATCAGAGGTAAGAAACAAAAATGGTCTGGGTCTGGATCTTGGTCTGGATCTAAGTCTAGGTCTTGGTCTAGGTCTGGGTCTGGGTCTAGGTCTAGGTCTGGGTCTAGGTCTTGGTTTTGGTCTGAGTCTATGTCTAAGCCTAGGTCTAGGTCTTTGTCTTGGTCTGGATCTGGAGCAAGATAATGATCAGAGGTAAGAAACAAAAATGGTCTGGGTTTTGGTCTTGGTCTGAGTCTATGTCTATGCCTAGGTCTAGGTCTTTGTCTTGGTCTGGATCTAGGTCTAGGTCTATGTCTTGGTCTTGGTCTTGGTCTATGTCTAGATCTTGGTCTAGGTCTGGGTCTATATCTAGATCTAGGTCTAAGTCTATGTCTGGGTCTGGGTCTATGTCTGGAGCAAGATAATGATCAGAGGTAAGAAACAAAAATGGTCTGGGTCCAGATCTGGGTCTAGGTCTGGATCTTGGTCTGGGTCTTGGTTTAGCTCTTGGTCTAGGTCTGGGTCCGAGTCTGGGTTTAGGTCTTGGTCTAGGTCTAGGTCTAGGTCTGGGTCTAGGTCTAGGTCTGGGTCTAGGTCTAGGTCTTGGTCTGGGTCTAGGTCTTGGTCTTGGTCTTGGTCTGGTGGATAATAGTGATCAGAGGTAAGAAACAAAAATGGTCTAGGTCTGGGTCTAGGTCTGGGTCTGGGTCTTGGTCTGGGTCTGGTGGATAAAAATGATTGGAAGATACTAAAATGACAAATACCATTCGTGTGGATACACAATATACAATGGGTTATGAAACTGAAATTGATTTACCAGAAGGTAAAACTTGGGAAGATGTAAAGAGTTGGTATATAAAATATCATAGTCTTTCTGTTGTTTTTAATGATGAAACCACTGAAGAACATAATCTAGATGACAATGGTTGGGAAGATAGTAAAAGACCTGATGGTATTCAAATCTATAAGATAGATGAAGATGGTGATGAAGAACTAGTGTACGAATAAAAAAAGGTGTAGTACTTAGTACTACACCTATTCTTTTACCTAAAGTCTGACCTAAACATTAACCTAAAGTCTGACCTAAACATTAACCTAAAGTCTGACCTAAACATTAACCTAAAGGACAACCTAATGAAAGATAGCATTATACTTAAAGAACTGAAAGAATGGAATCGTATTTACTGGATGAAAAAGAATCGTATGATGCCATCACACTGGTCCATTCGTGATATGAAAACATCATACGAGAAATACCTTCCTAGTGTATGGAATTCATTTGAAACAGAGGATACTACTGAAGAATTTGAAAATGCTTGGAAAGATTATATCACATCAAGCAAATCTATAAAAGAAACATTTCCTGATCGTTGGAATTATGAGATGGAATTCTACAAGCAAAATAATCTGGAAATGTTTGAGTGGTTGGATGGTTCAAATCCAATCAAAATCGGATCTTGAACATCAGCACACAGAGTTGTATTGCTCAGCACACAGAGTTGTATTGCTCAGCACACAGATAGTCCGTGTGTAACTACAACCCAGGACTGTGTTGAATGTGCAACTTTGTGTTGCATTTGTGTCATCCCATAAGTCATTGATTTATATGACATTATCAGAAGTGTTGCATTTTTGCAAGCATTTTGTTCCTAGAGCTCTAGTTCTATGTACAACTCAAAAAAGTTCTTGACAACTTCTATTCTGTGTGGTAGAGTACAGACACAATGAAGAAAGGGACACCAATGAGATTTATTGGCGATGTCCACGGAAAGTGGAAACAGTACAAAAGAATCATAAAAGACTGTGACGCCAGCATTCAAGTTGGTGATCTTGGTCTTGGGTTTGTTAGAAAACACGGTCGGAGAGCTGGTCAAATCTACAGTAACCCACCTCACTATGCTATGGTGAGTGGAGACCATAAGTTTATTCGTGGTAATCACGATAATCCAGGCGAATGTGCTAAGCATTCACAATGGATTGCTGATGGTCATTATGATAAAGACAATGATATGTTCTTTATTGGTGGTGCTTTGTCAGCAGACAAAGCATTTAGAACTAAAGATTATGATTGGTGGTCTGACGAAGAATTGTCTATGGATTCTCTATCCAATCTACTTGACAAATATCTTCAAATCAAACCAAAAATCGTGGTAACTCACGATTGTCCAGATGTTGTGTCTGATATTCTTTTCTTGCATCAAAGATTCAAAGAAAAGAGTCGTACAGGTCAAGCATTGTCAACAATGTTTAATGCTTGGCAGCCAAAGTTGTGGATTCACGGCCATTGGCACATATCATCAGATACTGTTATCAATGGAACAAGGTTCATATGTCTTGCAGAGCTTCAGACCATTGATATTGACTTGAGCCAGGTTTGACCTGGCTTTTTTTTTAAAAAAAGTTCTTGACAACTTCTATTCTGTGTGGTAGACTACAGTCACAATGAAGAAAGGGACAGCAATGCAACTTATCTTCTGGGGTAAAAACAAGAAAATCAGCAACAAAGAATTTGTTAAAATGACTAAATTCTTTGTAGGTCTTCTTCTCAAAAAGAAAGAAAGCAAGGATCTAATCCTGCATATCTCTTTTGATAAAGATGACAAGCTGAAACACGCTTATGCGTATGTACAACACTTGA
>Ga0222716_10001202_pt1 | contig 21953 bp, 37 predicted proteins | sample C33_13DmetaG_FD_165044 | JGI IMG/M metagenome (GOLD analysis project Ga0222716, IMG submission 165044) | Estuarine water microbial communities from San Francisco Bay, California, United States - C33_13D | ecosystem: Environmental > Aquatic > Marine > Unclassified | place: USA: California... | reverse complement strand
AGCTACTCTTCTGTCTTTAGCATCTGGTTCATACAAGTGTGGTAGACAAGAATAAATCTCGTCTACAGTAATATTAGGGTATAAGGGTGGTTTGGCCGTAACCAGTTTCATTGATTAGTCTACCAATTGAAATGTTTTTCTTATATTCTCAGGTCTTTTCCTGATTAGTTTATCTTTTGTAAATTTTTCTAAAATATTATTAAAAATATCATGACTTAATGCTGTTATATCATCAGACTTAGTACCATCAACTAATAATCTCTGATGAACCATGTTCAAAGCAGTTATTAGATTTGCAGAACCAATAGCTCTTGAATCTTTAAAATCTCCTTCAGTTCTAACCTTTACTAACTCCCATGTTTCGTTTTCCCAAACAGTGTCGTCATCTTCATCAAATACTTCAATAGGCATACCACCTAGTATTTTCCATACCATGTCGTCATATTTTGTTGTCATTATACTATTCACTTATAAAAAGAGCGTAGCTGTACCGGCTACGCTCGCACACTCCCTACGGTCGTATTAGGAAGCAATCCAATCATCACGATACGGGGCTGCATAGAACCAAGCCAGAGCTATCTCAATATTTTTAGACGGCATTTTCCCATCCAAACTCTGTTCAAACTCACGTTTGAAGCGTAGCCATGGATTCCTTGTAGTGGTCACAGGCTTGATCTGGTCAATGTCACGCTGGTTCCAATGAATACAGCGATCTGCATAAGCTGCTTCAACATTAAGTGAACGCGTAGACTCGAAGAGTTTGTCCTTAAGTATTTCATACAGCTCTACAAAAGCTGCGCTTTTTTCTTCTTCACTCAGCTGTGAAATACATATTCGACGCGCGTTCCTTACTAGATCACGATAACCATTTTTTGACACAAGTTTAAAGTACATAATTTACCTCTTATTAATAGCATAGTTTATAGTTTGTTGCAAATAGAAAATTCTACCAATCAGAATCATCTACCATTAGTTCCAGATACATTGGTGGGTAGCTAACTTTATCCCTTTTCCAAAATTCGTCAGGATTGTGATGTCTAAATCGCGGAAGCATACGCCAATAAGCATTGATTCGACGTACAGCTGAATCATACTCATTGTGAAATAAATTGTCTAAATCCATACGATCTCTAGCTTCTTCCATCCATTCATGACATTTCCACGGATTCCAACGTGAAACATTTTCTGCCTCACGAATTGTACGCTTAATACCCCAGTCTGAATATCCTATGGCATTAAGCGGGTTTACAATTCTATCCATTACTCACTTCCTTCTCATTATTTCTATAATCAATTAGTATTTCAATAATATATCGTGCAGCAAAAAACTCACCATAATCTTGTTTCATATCTTCATACTCATCCATGACAAATGGCGCATTTTGATAAAAGAATGTTTTTGCTTCTGTTAGAGTTGGTCTTTTCATGATCTTCCTTAATTTTTATTAATTAACTATTTATACAACTAAAAAGAGAATCATGCAATCATAAAATGAATTTTGTGCTACACATGTTGTTTAATTATGTTATATAGTTTATCTGCTAACATAGCATTTTCATGTTTAGTTAGGTGATTAGCAAACTCTGGTTCTTTACTTTTTGCTTTAGCATGTCTTGAAAAAGAAAAATTAAAGAGCTTATGTTGTTGATTTATACCATGTGTAAATTGATATATATTATCAAAACAAGGTAAATGTATAATTAGTCCTTTATACTCAGATAAAACTGCATGATCAAACCAATATAGATCTCTATAATAGCGTTGTTCACAGTATTGTTCATCCCATAAGTATTTATAATAAAGATATGCAGCTGCATATCTCTTATCTTTGCCTTTTTGTTTATCTGCTAAAGTAAAACTCATGGGTATATTTTCTTTAGTCCACAGTCTAGCAGAATCTGTCCAACAAAAAATAGTATAATCTGTTTTAGCATCAAAACTTTTAATAGCATGTTCGTATGCAGTACCTGATTTACCTGTTCCAGTAATAGTACAGTTTAATTTTTTTGCAAGTATAGATTGCCACATTAATAGTTTTACTTCTGTAGGACCGTCCATACAAGCAAACGAGTCACCACAAAAATTAATTGTTTTCATGGGGAGTTACCGATTTTTCTCTATCTAAATAAAGTTTAATAAAAGACCTAACACGATCAATATTTGAAGTAAAATTAAAATGATTTACAATTTTTTGATACTCAGACTCAAATACTAAATCATCTTCTGAATACAGTTTATAAACATCAATATTAAAAGCTAAAGGTTGTTTTATAGGATTCTCCATAAAATTTTTAGTTTTTTTATTATAATATTCTGTGCCTGCTTCTTTATAATCTCTATTAAACCATACTGATCTTTGTTTAATAGTATAAGCTAAGTTTGAACTGTATAAATATATAAAAGGTCTAACTGGAATATGCTCAATATAATGTGCTTGAAATATAGTATGACTTTGTAAAATATTTTTTGGATCATCATAATAGTCTTTTATTATGTCAAAACATTTTAATCTATTTAGTGGTCTATTAGTAATCATTATAGTGTGTGCACTCATAAAATTAATACTATGAGGAGCATCCGGAGTTCTAAAGTCTATAAATATACCATCATCAGGGTAAGTTAATGAATCTATATCAGGTATACCATTGTAATTCATTAAAGAACTATCCCACCACACTTCTTTATGGCTACATAATATTCTAAGAGTTGCATGCCCTCGTAAACCTGGAGGAGCTATTATAGGTATACACCTATCATCTAAATTTTTAAATACTTCTGCAGCTTTAATTTTATCTATCATGTTTACACTTTTGTTTTTATGTTGACCTAAAAACTTTTTCAAAGTATAATGACAATATGTATTTAACTGAAAAAGATTTAAGATTTGAAATTAGGCAAGTAAATGCCAATATAAATGAATTAGCTGCTGATCAAGCAGGTGATATTAAATATTTACATCAAGAAATTGTAGAACTAAAAGAACAAATAGAAACTCTCACTGCTCAAGTAGAGTTCTTAAAGGATAGAGTAAATGAGTCATAAATTAGTAGGATTTTCTAATTCTATAAATTCATCATATATACAATCTCAGCTTGTGTCAATAGCTAATGAGATTTCAGACCTCGAAACTGAGTTTGCTAATGAAAATGATGACAGACTAACAAGATATTGTAAAAGACCTGATAGAATGCCGTGTTTTATGGTATTTAAAAATGACGTGCATTTAAACCATATACATGCTAAGATGACTAATGATTACGCTATAAAGTGGGTTAAGGGAGCTATTGGTTAATAATGAATATACTAATAACTGGAGGTCTAGGTTTTATAGGCAGTCATTTAGTGTGGGAATTAAGTAAGAATCATACAATAGATATTATTGATAAATTTGATGATTCATATGTAAGTTATCAATATATTCATAGAGGTAAAAAAGGTTTACAAAAAACCAATGCAATAGAAAAAAGACATAGACGTTTAGCACTAAAATATAGAATAGGCTTGGTTAAAGGCCGATTTAGAAAACTATATAAACAATGGACATTTGATATGTCTGATAGTTTTAAACAAAATAAATATGATTTAATAATAAACTGTGGTGCACTAAGTGAAGCTATATTAAGTCAACATTTTAAGTGCTTCACTCAACATTCGATAGTATCAGGATTTAAGAACATAAAAACATTCTTTCCGGATACTCCTTGCTTACACATAAGTAGTAGCATGGTTTATGGCACTTGGGAAGATCTAATTGACGAGCAGTACTCTTTAGGAAGTGTAGACCTATATGGGAGTTGTAAAATTGAAGCAGAGAAAGCCCTAAGCAAAACAGATGTATGCCTTAGACCGATTCATGTTTATGGCATGGGAGATGGAAAATTTCCTATCTGGATGAATATAGAAAGACAAATTGCTATTAATAAACCTGTGTTAGTTGAAAAAGCTGGTTGTATATATATAAAAGACTTTGTATTAAGCATAAAAAATATTATAGACAAATGGAATCCAGGAGCATATAATATCTCTTATGATTTTACTCGCAACGCTGAAGCTCTCAAAGCAGTATATCCTAAATCTTTTGAGACACAATATAAATTAGGACCAACAGGTAAGAAGAGAGGATTACTCTTATCAAATAAACTTAGACAGACTTTTGATTTCGACTACGAGTTTAGAGATTATGAGTCTACTATCAAGGATTATTACGAACAGTATGAAAAATATGAAACCAAGACCCAGAAATAATGGGATAAAAACAATGACTATTTACGTTCGTAATAACGACGTAGATAAAGCTATGCGTATTCTTAAAAAGAAACTTCACAATGAAGGTATGACTAAAGAACTACGTGAAAAACGTCATTTTACTCCTCCAGGCGAAAAACGTAGATTAGCTGCTAAAGCTGGTAAGAAAAGATGGCATAAAAAACGTGAGCAGATAGAACAGCAAATGATTCGTAACGAGTTAAATGCTATGAGAAAAAATAGGAATAAAAATAAAAATGTTTCCAGATCCAATAAAAATTCAAGTGGATTTCAGAAAAGAAATAGTGCATCTCGGTCTAAAAGTTAGTGATAATCATGTACAAAATTTAGTAATGCCTTTACATAGAGTTACTAAAATCTGTACGCCTTCTACTAAACAATATGAATGGATGGTAGACGGTATGTATTGTCAATTTTTAAGAAAAGCAGATCATATAAAACTATTTTATAAAATAGGACATATAGATTATCATTTTAGGTTTACTCATGAAGATTGGTATGCTGCATCAAAAAAGTTAGTACAAACAATTAGCCAACACACTGACTCTAAAAAAGTTATTTTGTAGTTGCTAACTGCTTATTCATTGTCTATTATACATATATAATAAATATGGAGATAACAATGAGAGCGTTCAAAGGAACATTTAAAAAGAAAAACGGTGAATCAAGAAATATGGTGTTTGCTAAAATTTCTGATTTACCTCAGTCATTTCTTAGTACAACAGTATTAGGAGCAGGTTCTGAACAATCATATCCAGAAGGTATGGAACTGGTTTGGGATTTAGAAGCAGATAATTATAGAGTATTTAATTGGAACTCTGTAGAATCTGACCCAAAGGAGTTATCCATTGACGAAAGTTATTTTACCTGATGATGACGAAATAGAAGGGTCAATAGAAGAAGATCATATGTTAATAAAATCTGCTACTATTGATTTTGAAGAATTAAAAAGACTAGCTAAACAAAGTGCTTTGAAGAAGCAAGACGAAAGCTGAACTGGACTCGGGGGCAGTACCCGACAGCTCCACCACAAACATGCTGAGTACGTGAAAGCGTCAATAAGTCTACGTAGGATCGCAACCTTGAGCAACAGTATGTTTTTGATGGGGCTGAAATAGGATCGACAGGTAGTGTATAGTTAAGTGGAGAAGCAGGTGTGCAAACAACCTTAATCGTAAGACAACTACAAATGCAAACGATAATTTTGCGCCTACAGGTTATGCTCTAGCAGCTTAATACTGGTGGGTATGGGTTCCACCTAGAAACAGAACGGGCCTCTAATCATAATGAGAAATAAAATGAATAAATTATATATTCTAGGAAACGGAAGTTTTGCTCAAGAAGTATTTGAGCAAATAATTGTGGCTAATCATATAAAAAACTTTGGAGGCTTTATCATATTAAAAGATGGTAAGGCTTTTTGTATTGGAGAAGATGGTGCAAAAGCTTTTACCTATCCACCAGAAGCACAATTAATATTAGGTACTGCTAACCCTAAGTGGAGAACGCAATTCTATAACCACTTTTTAGGTTATTATGAACTCAATATTAATCACTGGCCTAATATGTCAGCACCTAATTCTTACCAATCATTAAGTTCTACTATAGGAATTGGTAATTTATTTTTAATGTTTTCATTAGTAAATGCTAATACTCAAGTAGGTAACTTTAATTTATTATGTACTTTTACGTCTATTAGTGTTAATTGTGGTATAGGAAATCATAATGTACTTTCTCCTTATTCTTCTATATCAAAAAATGTATGCATAGAAAATTCTAATTTATTAGAATCAGGAGAAATTCTATTTGAAGATCTTGAGAGTGATTGTGTACTAACATCAGGTGTAGTATACGCTAATGACTAAGGTAGCAGTAATGCAACCGTATGCATTTCCTTATTTTGGGTATTTACAACTCATGAAAGCAGTAGATCATTTTGTATTTATGGATGATGTTACTTTTATTAAAAAGAGTTGGATGAATAGAAATAAAATTATTATTAATGGTGAAGAACAGATATTTACTATTCCAGTTCGTAAGATTTCTCAAAATAAAAAAATTAACGAACATTATATTAGTTCTCAATGGTCTACAAAATTAATTAGGTCAATTCAACACAACTATCAGAAAAGCCCACATTTTGAAGAATACTCTGTTCATCTTTTTCCACTTATAAAAGAATTAGAAGATAAAAAATTTTCAGATGCTTGTGTTTTAATTTTTGAAACTATAGCAGATATACTTAATATAACATCAAAATGGCATCTATCTTCATCATTTGGTGTAGAACATTTAAAAGCAGAACAAAAGATTATTACTATCTGTAATGAATTAGATGCGGATATGTACATAAACCCTATTGGAGGGTTGAGTCTTGATTTTTATACTCAAGAAATATTTAATCCAATCCAACTATGTTTCATTAAACGACAAGATTCACTGCCTTCTACTTCTATAATTGATTTATTATTTAGTGTAGGGGCAGAAGAACTTCGTAATAATATAGATAAATATGAGTTAATAAACAAATGATCACAAAAGAATTACAAGAAATTTTTACAGCAAAAGCTGGTGTAAGTCCAATGGACAGACACTCAATAAGCGATATGGCAACTCATTTTAATATTTTAAGACAATATGCTGAAGATTGCTCTGTAGTACACGAGTTAGGTGTAAGAGAATTAGGATCATCTTGGGCTTTTTTAAAAGGATTAGCGGATAAAGATGCAGGTTTAGTTGAGATGGCTGAAGATCGTAGATCATTAATAATGAAGCCAATAACAGCTTTAATATCTGTAGACCATATACATCCTGATAAATTTGGAGGAGAAGGAACTTTAGAAAAGTTTCAACGAATCGCAAAAGAACATTATGTACATCATGAGTTTGTTGAAGCTAGTTCCTTAGATATAGAAATTGATAACTCTCATTGTATATTTTTTGATACTGATCATACCTATAAACAACTATCACAAGAATTACATTTACACGGTAATAAATCAAAGAAATATTTACTATTTCATGATACTACTGGGTGTGCACAAGAAATAGTTCCAGCAATTAATGAATTTTTAGAAGAGTATGACGAATGGATGGTATTTTCTCATACTATAGAATCCCAAGGATTAACGGCTTTAGGTAGAATGTCAGTTGAACAGTTTAATAACATGATAGAACATCAGATAAAATCTACGGAAGGCGAACAACATAGACCAAACTATAAGGATAAAAACAATGACTAAACCAATTATTGTATTTGGTGATAGAGACTTAGCAGAGATGGCACATTTCTATTGGGGAAGTACTGTTGTAGGATTTACAAAAGATAATCCTGAATCAGATACTTTTCAGGGTTTTCCTATGTATGATTTTGCTACTATAACCGAAACTAGACCACCATCAGAATATGATATATTTGCTCCATTAGCAGATAATAGAACCAGAGCTAAGGTATATAATAAATGTAAAGCATTAGGTTATAGAATGCCCTCATTTATACATCATGATGCTTTAATCTGGAATAGGAATGCAATTGGAGATAATTGTTTTATACAAGAATATAATAATATTCAATTTAAAACAACAGTAGGTAATAATGTTGTTATGTGGGCTGGTAATCATGTAGGTCATCATAGTATTATAGATGATCATGTGTTTTATACTTCTCATGTAGTACAATCTGGTCATTGTCATATTAAAGAATACGCGTGGTTAGGAGTTAATTCTACTATACGTGACTTTATGGAAATTGCAGAAGGCACTATGTTAGCTATGGATACTTCTGTAACTAAAAATATTACTGAGCCGTGGGGTTTATATCGAGGAAGTCCTGCACGGAGATTGAAGAATGTGGAGTAAACATGGTATTATCTATTCTGATAAAAAAGCGCAGCTACCTGTTTTAGAAGAAAGAAATTGTTCTTGGAGAATATATTTTACATCACGTAATAAATTAAATCAAAATGAAGGATATTTTATTGATGTAGAAAAAGGTAATCCATCTAATGTATTAGCACCTGCTAAACAAATGTTAGTACCAGGCAAACCTGGAGGCACTGATTCCGCAGGTGTTATGCCAGTCTGCAAGTTTGAAGATAAATTATACTATATAGGATGGACTATAAGACAAGATGTTCCTTATTATAATTATTGTTCTGTAGCAGAAGAAGGTTTAAACGCTAAGTTTAAAAAACTTGGACCCATCCTTTCTCCAGATATAGTAGATCAGGGATACTCAGGTACTATATGCGTAAATAAACTTAATAATATGTATATGGGTTACTACTTATCTTGTAATAAGTGGTTACCTGATGAGAATGGTGATTTGCAGCCTTCTTATAATATTAGATTAGCTACTTCAGAAGATGGTATATACTGGAATAAATCAGTTATACCTACTATTAAACTACGTGGAGAAGAGGCTGGTATTTCCGCTGCTACAGTATATAAACATAAAGATATTTTTCATATGTGGTTTTCTGTGAGAAATAGTATTGAGTTTAGAACTAATCCTGAGCATGCATATACTATAGAGCATGCTACTTCTAAAGATGGTTATGTCTGGTCAAGAGATACAAAATTTGGTATAGTACAAGAACTGGAATTTGAATCAATTATGTGTGCATACCCAGCCGTTATTACTTACAAAGATAAACTTCATATGTTTTATAATGGTAATGGTTTTGGCGAAACAGGTATTGCACATGCAACAATGGATATAGAAAAACTATGAAAATAGATAATTTAAAAGAACTAGAAGAACAAGGTTATACTATTGTAAAAAATCTTGTAGAAACTGAGTTTTTAGATGCAATTAAAGAGTCAGTTACAGCAATATTTCAAAAACAAATACAATACACAAAATCTAAAGATATAGTAGATTTATTTAATAATCATAATGAAAGATTTGCAAATTGCACTAAACATGCGCAATGGAATTTACAACTACATCATTTAGGTGTTATGCTGGGCTATAAAGTATCTAAATTTATGATTGAGCCTCAAGTCAGTATATGTACTCGTCCTGTTATTTATTTTAATAATAAAGATACAGCAGAAAAATCAGTACATCATACAACTCCTGCACATCAAGATTCTAAATCTATGCAAGGTTCCAGTGATGCCTTAGTATGCTGGGTTCCTTTAATAGATATTACAGAAGATTTAGGACGTTTAGAAGTAGTGCCTAAAAGTCATAAATCAGGAGATTTGACAAAGTCTTTACAAGATGGCTTTGGATTAGTAGAAGACTCAGAATTTGAATTTAAATCTGTTAATGTACCTAAAGGGTCTGTATTAGTATTTGATTCTAACTTAGTACATAGAAGTGGTAATATTAAAGAAGGTACTCGTTGGTCAGTTCATTATAGGTTTAATAATATGTATGATCCTGAATATATTATAAAAGGTTATCCACATAATTATACTTATGCGCCAAAGAGTAAAGTATGATTCGTATAATTTATAGAACTTGTGGTTGGAATAATCATAATAACAGACCTGACTGGTTTCATTATAGAAAGTGTTGGGAAAATTTAATAGAAACTAAAGATGATAAGTGTAGTATAACTGTACTATATGATGGAGAGTTGCAAGGACATGAAGAATATAACTACCATGCCGATGTACTACAAATAGATAGTGCAGCTAAACTTCCTGAACTATATAAAAAGTGGGAATTAAGCAGTGATACATACATAGATCATGATGAACAAGGTAGGGAAATACATAAAAGAGTAGAAGCACCAGATAGAGAAAAAGCTGCAGGCTACCTAATGTATGAATTAATTAGAGATAATATTAGTGACTGGAATGATGAAGATATTATCTATCTTGTAGAAGATGATTATATGCATATGCCAGGCTGGACAACTGTGCTACAAAATGTATATGATATGTATGATAGTATAAACTATGTATCACTATATGATCATCCTGATAAGTACACACCAAGATACCAAGGTCTTCATAGTCAGATTATAGTATCTAACTATTGTCATTGGAGAACAGTACCAAGTAGTTGTGGAACCTTTGCTGGTAGAGTAAAAACTTTTAAAGAAGATTTAGATATTCATATAGGTAGTTTAGGGGATCACAATAAATTTACCCTTTTAGCAGAAAGAAATAGAAACATAGTATCTGCGATGCCTGCTTTTGCTACACATTGTGTTAATCCTTGGACTTCTCCTTTTAGGGATTGGACTAATGTATGATACCTTTTATTATTAGAAAACAACTTAATTCAAACAGATTTAATGAGTATTTACTTACAGCTAATACAACCAATCAATTTACAAACTATGGTTATGCCGTACAGCTTTTAGAAGAACGTGCTAGAACTATGTTAAAAATTGATGATAGTAAAGCAGTAATTGCTACATGTAATGGTACAGATGCTTTAAATGCTATTATTCATGGACTAAACACTTATGAAAAAATAACTCATAGAGTTTCTACACAAGCATTTACCTTTCCAAGTAATAATATAGGAGCTGCAGAAGGATCAATTATTACAGATCTCACTCCTCTATGTAATATAGACTTAGATAACCCATATGTAGTAAAATATTCAGACTTAGTAATTGTAACTAATATTTTTGGTCATTTACAAAATATTAACGAAATTACAAGTAAAATAGGCAATAAAAAACTTATATTCGATAATGCAGCTACACCCTATTCATTTTGGGAAGGCACAAATAGCTGTAATATAGGTGCTGCAAGTTATATATCTTTACATCATACTAAACCTATAGGTTTTGGAGAAGGTGGTTTAGCTATTGTTGATAAAAAATATGAAAAAAGTGTAAGAGCTGCTTGTAATTTTGGTATAGTAGATGATACACCTAATGAACGAAGTGGTAATTATAAAATGAGTGAATTAGCTGCCGCAGGTATTCTACAATGGTGGGACCAGTTTAATATAGATGAAATGCAAGAGTTATTCTTAAAAAATTATAATAAATTACGATATGAAATGAGAACAGCTGATGGAGAGTATTGGATTAATCACACTAATGATAAGTGGTTTCCTACTTGTTTACCTTTTATTTATAACACACAAGTAAAAGAACTATCAGGAGAAGTTGAAGGTAGAGAGTTTAGAAAATATTATAAACCTTTGTCTGAGGAATATTATGTATCTAATATTTTATATAAAAATATAAAGTGTATAGCATTAACAGAAGAGATAGAAAATTGTATAAAAAAATTGCAGTAGTAACCGGATGCGCAGGTTTTATAGGTACTACATTTACTCGTGTGTTATTAGAAAAAGGTTGGACAGTATATGGTATAGATAAGTTAACCTATGTAGCTAATGATATAGATATGTCTTGGTTGATTGGAGAGTATCCAGATAATTATATAGTAATAAAAGATGATATTAAAGATATTAAAAGATTACCAGAATGTGATGTAGTTTTTAATCTTGCTGCAGAATCTGATGTAGACAATAGTATAGTTAATATGGATAAGTTTATTGATTCTAATATATCAGGAGTAAAAAACTTATTAGAAATAATAACACATAAAAGTGTACAAATAAAACATAATAAACCGTTATTTTTTCAAGTGTCAACTGATGAAGTATATGGGGATAGAGTTGAAGGTAGTTTTGATGAAACAGCTGCTTTAATGCCCAGTAATCCTTATGCAGCTACTAAAGCAGCTGCTGATATGCTTATTGAAAGTTGGTCAAGAACTCATGGATTAGATTATATTATAGCAAGACCTTCTAATAATTATGGTGAAAATCAGTATCCAGAAAAATTAATACCTACAGCAGTTAGATGTTTGCAACGCGATAAAAAAATTAAGTTACATAATAAAGGATTACCTATTAGATCATGGACTCATGTAGAAGATACTGTAGAAGCACTTATTTTACTATATGAAAAAGCATGTAGAAATAATATTTATAATATACAATCAGACTATGAACAAACTAATTTTGTAACTGTTAAAAAAATTATAAATGCTTATTTTATGGGTAATATAGATGTAGAGATACCCGATTATGAGGAGCATATAAGCTATGAATACGATAGACCTGGACAGGATGTAAGATATTCAATATCTTGTGAGTCTATAAAAAACTATGGTTGGAGTCCTAAAAAGAATTTTGATGAAGAAATTATTAAATTAGTAGATTACTATAAAAAAAGAAAGTGGGTATGGTAATGAGAGTTTTTATTACAGGAATTAGCGGCTTATTAGGTAGCACAATGGCTAGATACCTTATTATGCAAGGAGATGAAGTAGTAGGTATAGATAATATGATTGGAGGAGTTGAGGGTAACGTACCTGATCATCCAAAATGTACTTATCATAGAGGTGACATATTAGATACAGAACTTATGAAAGAAATTATGGCAGATTGTGATGTAGTATTTCATACAGCATCTCTTCCATATGAAGGACTAAGTGTGTTTTCTCCTACTATAACTGCAAGTAGTATTGTAACAGGTACTATCAGTACAGCTATTGCAGCTCTACATAATAAAGTAAGATTAATGATAAATTGTTCATCTATGGCCAGATATGGAGACCAAAAACCTCCATTTACAGAAGATATGCCTACAAAACCTGTAGATCCATACGGATTAGCTAAAGTACAAGCTGAAGAACATTTACAAATGTTAAGTGAGATACACGGACTAAACTATGTAACAGTAGTACCTCATAATGTAATAGGTGTAGGACAAAGATATTATGATCCTTTTAGAAATGTAGTAGGTATTATGATTAATAGGGCAGCACAGCATAAAAATCTTATTATATATGGTGATGGACAACAAAAACGTTCTTTTTCAGATGTTAGAGATTGTATTATTGCCGTAGAAAGAATTATGCAAAGTAATCGTAAAGACTTATGCGGTCAAGTATTTAATATTGGACCTGATGAGAATGAAATGACTATTAAACAGTTAGCAAAAATTGTACTTCATCATTCTGAAGTATATAGACAGTTTGATTACTACCCAGATAGACCCAGAGAAGTTAAAGATGCTTATTGCTCCAGTGATAAAATTAGAAAAGAGTTTAACTATAACGCAGCTACTGAGGCTAAACAAACTATTATAGATATGATTAATTGGATTAAACCTATAACAAGAGAGTTTGAATATCATTTACCTATAGAGCTTGTAACAGATCAAACTCCTAAAACATGGACGGATAAATTAATCTAATGAGCAAGATTCAAGAGAAAATAACTGTAATAATGGATGAATTACAGCAAAAGATGGAAAGTAATGCTCATTTAACAGATGTTGCTGCAGTAGTTACTTTACTTGCAAGAGTATCTATTTATAGAGCACATATGAATGATGAAGATAAAGATTATCATGACGCAATCGTATGGTGGTTAGAAGAGTATCCCGAAGGAAAAGCTTGGCGTGAAGAGTGAGGATTGTCGTGGATGTAGACATGTCCATTGGGGAGTAGGGTTGGGAGTAGGAATAGCGTGTGTTCACTCAAACAATCAGAAATACAATCCAAAACGCCAAAAAGAAGGCGAAGAAAGAACTTATTGGAACTCAACAACTCAAGTGTTCAATATACCTGATGGGTGTCAATTACGAGAGGAAAGAATAAAAAATGACAGTTAAAGTAATCACACCCTATGTGTATGATAATGAAATAGCAGAACATAAAGATAAGTTTTGGGATCTTGATATACATTATGAAAAAGATACCGCTGGAATCGGTTCTGATTTAATGTATCAAAAGATGTGGAATCAATTTCCAGAACATGATATTTTTATACTTCATGCGGATATGCATCCATTTAAAGATGGATGGTGGGAAGAAATGTTAACATATGTAGATAAATATCCAGAAGCAGGAATGTTAGGTTTATTACTATTATATCCTTTACAAAATAATAATTACGAACACTATATTCAATGTGCTGGAGGTAAATTTACAGATGGAAAACCAGATCATTTTGGTAGTGGTTTAATAGTTGAAAATAAATCTCAATTTAAAGAAGATCTAGAACTTGATGATGGAAGATATACAACAGTCAGAGAAGTAGCATGGACAACATTTGGGGGATGTTATCTAAGACGTAGCTTCCTTAATACTGTAGGAGATTTTAGTCCAGAATATGAATGGACATATAATAGAGATGTTGATTATTGTTTGAAAGCAAGAGAAGCAGGAGAACATATATATCAAATACCTGTTAGGCTATTACACCATGAATCAAGAGATAATAAAAGAATAAAGGATCAGTCTAAGGCCGATATGGAAATGAGAAACTTACAAACATTACTGGCGAAATGGGCAAATTCAAAATTTTATAAAACGCTGGACAAAGAGATAAAAAGTGGATAAAGTATACATAACAAAACAAGAAATGTACGAAGGCATCGAGAAAGAAGCTAAAAAATTAAAATCAGGTGATAATGGCCCTATATTAACTATATTATTATGGATATGGATTTTATGGGCATTAGTATTTTTAGTAATTCCTGCTTTTATATCATTAGTATTACTATTTGTAATATATGCACCGTTCTTTATTGTAGATAAAAAAATTCTTAAAAGGAGAAACAATGGGTAAGTTAAATGAAGCATGGGTAAATGCAGCATTTCAAGAAGCAGATTTGTCTAATTCTAAATTAGATAAATTTCATAATAAAATATATGGAGCAGCATCTCCTAGACTACTGGCATTGATTAATAATTTATGTGCTGCAGATAATGTAAATTATCTTGACTTAGGATCTTATAGAGGTGCTACATTGTTAGCAGCTACTATGGGAAACCCTACTGCTACTGCTGTTGGTGTAGAAAACTATAGTTATGAACAAACAGAAATACGTCCAAACGAACCTGATGGACCTGGAGGTATTTGGGAGGGTATGAAAAACGAACTATCATACCATATTAATCGACACAATAAAGAAACACCAGATATTAATCCCGAAGCAACTACCTTAGTAGAAGGTGATTTTGCAGAAGTAGATTATTCTAAATTTCCTAAATTTAATCTATGTTTTATGGACATTTTTCCAAATAGTCCTGATACTTATGATACTTTTTTTGAAAAAGTATTACCCCATTTATCACATGAGTCAGTAGTTATATTTGCAGGAGTATCTGATCAAGACAAAATGGAAATAATTAATAAAGCATTACTAAGACATCAAGATAAATTTACAGAACAATATGAAGTTATAAGAATAACTCATAGTATGGCTAATCACAAACATTATTATAACGGTATTAGACTTATGGGATTAAAAAAGAAACTTATATCAACAGTAAAAAAAGCTGTCACGCCTAAAAAAGTTGCAACACCTAAAAAAGAGGCTTAGATGAAAAAGAAATCAGTAATAAGTTTAATAAGCTATGATGCAGCTTATTTACCAGAAAGTGTTTCTAAATATTATAATTATGTAGATGAAATTATTTTAGGTCTTGATAAGAATAGAACTACATGGAGTGGTAATAGTTTTTCTTTTGATGAAAAACAATTATGGGCAGATCTAAGTGCTATTGATGGAGATTCTAAAATTTCTATTATAGAAGAAGATTTTGTAAAAAGTAAAGTAGCTATTGAAAATGATAACTACGAGAGAAATTTTCTTAAATCACAATGTACTAATGAATGGATTTTTAGTATAGATGCAGATGAATATTTAATTAATGCAAAAGACTTTTTTTATAATTATTGTCCTCTTGTAGAGCGTTATTATAATAAAGTAGATATTTGTATGACATGGGCTACTCCTTATAAAACTATTGATGATACTACCTTAGTTATTGCTAATGAAGATGGAACACCTTTTTTTGGAGAAAATCAAGGTATGGCAACTTCAAATGATAGTACTTTTACTTATGCCCGCTGGACAGATAAAAGTGCTGCAGGTGTAAATAGAATAATGTCTCCTTTAGTAGCTATACATTGGAGTCTGTGTAGAGACAGAGATGCACTACATGAGAAGATTAATAATATAGGACATTCTGATCTGGTTGAAAATGATCCTTTTTATCAGATCTGGGATCAAGTAACTATAGATAATTATCATGAGTTACATAATTTTAAATCATCAGGACTTGGTGAAGCCCAATGGCCTATACTTAGAGCTGTAGATAATAATGCAGTAACAAACTATATAGAGCAACACTTAGATAGAGCATACTAATATGATTATTGATTTTGTAGGAAAATTCTATGATAACCACTCGCTTTCTATTATTAATAGAAATTTAGTTATTCAACTTACTACTATTTATCCCGATTGGGAAATATCTATTACACCTTTAGATAGTTATGATCCTGAATATAAAATAGACAAAGATATAGTAAAACAACTAAAAGTACTTGAAAAAGCTGAGACAAGTGAACCTGATATACAAATAAGACATTCATACCCACCAATATGGCAATGGCCTGCAAGTGATAGAACTAAAGTTGTATATATACAACCATGGGAATATACCAAAGTACCTTTTGAATGGCAGTATAAATTTGAGACTTTTGCAGATGCATTGATTGTTCCGAGTAATTATGTCGCTAAAGTGTTTGCAAATGGAGGACTTAAACCTGAAAAGTTATTTGTAGTAGCTAATGGCTATAATAAAGAATTATTTAATACTAATGACGATAATTCAGATAGTAAATATGTAAATAAAGATAGTTTTAACTTTGTATATGTAGGTAATTCTCAATGGAGAAAAGGTCTTGATATTCTTATAAATGCGTGGAAAGATGCTTTTAAAAAATTTGATAAAGCATGTTTAGTAATTAAAGATAATCCTAAAATATATGGACAAAGTAATATACTTAATGAAATTATAAAAATGCAATATAAAACAGGATGTTCTGATGTAGTATACATTGATGAAGATTTATCTGATAAAGAAATGGCTGCATTATTTAAAGCATCTGATGTTGTAGTACATCCTTATAGAGCAGAAGGTTTTGGTATGCATGTACAAGAAGCAATGGCTTGTGGTTGTGTACCGATAGTATCTGCTGATGGACCTACAGATGATTTTGTAACTAATGAAAATGGTTTTATACTGCCTATAGAACGAAGATCTGTAAATATTACAGATTCAAATGTATTTGCAATGAAACCTGGAGATGCTATGACAGGTATGAGTACTCATACTTTTTATAATGAACCAAATGCAGAATCATTAAAAAATGGTATTAAAATGATATACCATTCACATAATAAAGAAGAAGAAGTTTATTCTAAAAAAGATGCTATGAATATGATAAATACATGGGAAAAAATAACAAAAGATTATGGTAATGCGCTAGAAGATATTAAAGTAAGAAACAATATTGTTAGACATTGACTTTTTAGTAGTTTATATTATTATTGTATTAAAAGGAGAATATTATGGATGATTTAGATAAGTTTTTTGCTGAACTCGAAACAGAAATACAAAATACACAACTACCTACAGAGCCACAAAAAACATCATTAGATAGAAAAATTATTGATGATTTTCATGGTAATGTCCCAATATTTAATGAAGAAGTTAGTGGGCAACTGCCCACTATTACTCCTAAAGCTCAAATATATATTACAGACGTTTTAGAACAAGGACAGTATTTTAGATTTGCAGTAGACGGTGGAGGTTGTTCTGGTTTTAATTACGCTTTTGATGTAGAAACGCATCCTAAAAAAGATGATATACAATTTTCAGATAATCCACCATCAGTTATTGACTCTGTTAGTTTAAAGTATTTATATGGAAGTATTATAGATTTAGATACATCAGGATTGAGTAAACAACTAAAAGTAGAAAATCCAGGAGCTAAAGCTAGTTGTGGTTGTGGTACAAGTTTTGCTTTTGATGAGTCTATGTTATTAGAAACAGGAATGTTATGAAGTATAAAGAAATAGCAACTGAAAGTGGATTACCATGGTTAGATCTTGATATAGATATGCCACACGAAGATATGTTGAAAGAAGCTATTGCTTTAAAAGATACTTTTGTTAAACATAGGGATGAAGACAGCGGGTATGGAGGTTATAGGCATAAAGGTTGGAGAAGTCTATGTATTCATGGAATTGATCCTTTTAAGACTAATCATTTTACACAATATGGCTATAATAGTCATGAAGAAACTCCCTATGATTGGACAGAGATATGTGCAAGATGCCCTATAACTCATGAATTTTTTAAATACTATTTTCCCTTTGATACTTATTTTAGAGTGCGTTTTATGCTTCTAGAACCACAAGGTTTTATTACTCCGCATACAGATTCAGATGATCATAGATTAGCTCCTATAAATATTGCACTAAATAATCCTGAAGGTTGTAAATTTAAAATGAAAGATCATAAAGGATTTTTACCATTTGCCCCGGGAAAAGCATTATTATTAGATGTAGGTAATACACATGCTGTGTATAATAATAGTGATGAAGATAGATACCATATAATAGTACATGGTAAAATAACAAAAGAATTTAAAGAGTTGGTAGAGCATAGTTATGCGAAAAATGGGCCTAAATAAAAACTATGTAGTTGCAATATTTGATGATCCTAAGTTTGCATCAAGAAATATGACTATACAACAAAAACGTAAAGAGATTACAGAATTTTTTACAAGATTTAAGTACTTTGGTCCTATAATCTACGGAAACTCTGTAAATGAAGTATTAGATAAAGCTTTAGAACATGATGTAGATTATTGTATAGTTCAAGCAGTAGGTCATATAGTACGAGAGGGTTCTTTTTTTAAAATTATAGAAAAATGGATGGATAAGAAAAACTTCTTTGTTACAGGTCATATTATGGATAAAGAAACTCCTAATAGTAACTGGGCAGAAGGTAATGGATATTATGGACTGCATAAACAGTGCATATTAGTTAATTTAAAATATTATGAAAAATTTGACAAACCTGTGTGGGGTGAAGCAAAACATAAAATAGATAAACCAGAACATTTAGCAGCTGCTAATAGACATGTTAAAGATATACACGATGATTATACTCCTTTGGCTTTAATGCCTACAGAAGAAACTAAAGTATGTACACCATTAGTAGATGGTTGGAATTTTATAAATACAAGTTTAGAAAATGGATTAACTGTATATAATTTTCATCCTAAAGTTAGAGATGCAAAAGAATTTGTATATCCTACCAGTAGTATACAAGATCTACAAACTCAACTGTCATGGGTAAATAACATAGTAAACTATGCACCACAATGTGTATTTTTATGGAATACTGAAACATATTTAGATTTAAAATATTGTAAAATACAAGAACCAATTAGACATTTATACACATTAGCAGCCAGTTTTAAACCTCATATTATATTAAATACTTTTAATTTTGAAGATGATGCAAAAGTTAACTTTTATGACTATAGTAAACCAGCATTAGCATATAAAAAAATGATGTTAACTCAATGGAATGGAGAAGATTACCCTTCATTTATAAATTGGGCAAGAAAAAAATACCAATTTAATGAAACGCACGGTACTCTTACAGAAAATGAAACAGATGATTTCTTGTGGAAAAGAGAAATATCTTGGTGGGGCGGAGAAGATATTATTAAAGAACATTGGAAAAGATATAAAAAATTAAAACATACTTGGACTCATGTTGATATTTCAAAAGATTGTACACCTATAACTAATAAAATTGTAAATGAGCCTGGTAGTGTTATATGGTGGAGTAATGCTTTTCATACAGTAAATGCTCACTATCTTCATGGCTTAAAAGGTGTTACAGAAAGTTATAATAATTGGATAAAAGAAATTAAAACAAATAATCCTGATATGTGGATACTTGGTAAAGATTTCTTAGATAGACCTATAGAAGGAGGTCAAATAAAAGACTATGTTATTAAAAGCTAAAACAAGATTAGAGTTTGATAATAGCTGGGTTAGACAATTAAAATTTGTAGAACATACAGATCAAGATCTTGCAGGACATGTAGATGCTATATCTATAAAAAGTGAATCAGGTAGTGTATTTGATTTTTATAGATCTAACCCTTTAGAGAATCCTGATGATTTTAAATATACTGCTTTATATGATAAAATACCACAAGTTAAAAAGTTAGTAGATTATTTTCAACTGCAAACTACCAGAGTGCGTATACATAGACAACTTCCAGGTCAAGAAATACCTTTACATACTGATGGTAATAATACGGCAGTGAAAGATAAAAATGATTACATGATTAGAAGTATTACTGCACTAACAGCTAGTAAAGATTTTACATATAAATTCATAGACACAGAAAAGAAACGTAGAGTTCAATGGCTAAAACAAGGAGAAACAATATTTTTTGATCCTGATTTAGTAGCTCATGGAATGTTAAATGAGTCAACTACAGAAACTAGATATGCATTGGTACAGATATTTAAGTTATACCCAGTCACAGCTTGGGCAAGAGATTTTATAAGTACCGAAAAAGTAGTAACAATATGAATATAGACTTTGGTACAGCATTTCATAAACCAAATGGTAATGCAGTAAAAGTAACTATTAATGAATTTAGAGATAAACTATATTTGCACATAAGAGATTATACAATGGATGGAGATACAGGACAATGGTTTCCTACTAAGACAGGATTTTCTATTCCAGCAGACGAAGTTAGCTCTTTAATACCTTTATTAAATGATGCAGCAGAAGCAGTAGCTCAAAGGTACATATGGAATAATCAATTAGAATTGGAATTTGAAGAATTGGAGAATGAATATGAGTATTAAAGCTTGGAATGATGAGCAAGAAGCTGAATTAACTAGGCTTTATCTTGAAGAAGAAATTAAAGATGTACATGAATTAGCATCTATATTTGAAAAAGGATATAGAAGTGTTATAAGTAAATTAGTACAGCTTAAAATATATGAAAAACCTGAATTAGACGAAGAAGATAAGTCATTAACTGTTAAAGTTATGCTAAGAGAGTTAGAAGAGATTCTGGGTGTAGAAGTAGTAGGAACTAATTTAAATAAAAAAGAAAATTTAAGTAAGTTATTAGAAGCTATCAAAAAGAAGATTGGATAATGGGAACACTTAAACCAGGTGTACCATTAACATATGAACGAGTAGATGGTGTCGTGTATGGTAGATACCAAGGAACAACAGATAGATTTAAAATTGGAGAAGATATGAGACCAATATCACCAAACGATATAAGACCAGAACCACAAACAATTGGTTGGAACTCTGCTGCTGGACATGGGCATAACCAATACACAAAAGAAGAGATTGAAGATTTAGGTTTTAAAGTGGTTATGGAACGTAAAGAAGATGGTTCTATAAATATTGGACCTAAAACAAATGTTTATAAGTTTAATGAAGATAAACTGATAGAAGAGTTTACAGACTATATTGATAGTACTTATGCTTCTCACTATAATACCAATAAGATTCAATCTATGGAAAACATTATGGATAAAGGTCATGGCACTGGATTCTGCATGGGAAATGTAGATAAATATGCAAGTAGGTATTTAAATAAAGGTACGAGAGATGATGCTCGTAAAGATTTAATGAAGGTGTTACACTATGCACTTCTTCAACTATACATACATGATAATAACTTATAAGGACTAATCATGAAATATATCGTAGATATTGATGGTACTATCTGTCGTGCGCATCAATTGCCCAGTGGTAAATGGGATTATGAAAATCATACACCTATTGACGGAAGAATCACTAGAATAAACAAGCTATATGA
>Ga0222716_10001198_pt1 | contig 21969 bp, 10 predicted proteins | sample C33_13DmetaG_FD_165044 | JGI IMG/M metagenome (GOLD analysis project Ga0222716, IMG submission 165044) | Estuarine water microbial communities from San Francisco Bay, California, United States - C33_13D | ecosystem: Environmental > Aquatic > Marine > Unclassified | place: USA: California... | reverse complement strand
CCTAGGATGTATAAAGGTCGTATCGAGTCATTAGTAAGTAGAATAACTACTTTTGCTGACATGATACAACTAACACACTTAAAACTACAGCAAGTTATGTCGCGCATGATACCTGATGGTATATATTTAGACGCAGATGGACTTGCTGAAATAGATTTAGGTAATGGAACTAATTACAATCCTCAAGAAGCCTTAAACATGTTCTTCCAAACTGGTAGTATAATTGGTAGATCAATGACTGCTGATGGAGATATGAATCCTGGCAAAGTACCTATTCAAGAGATACAGAGTGGCTCAGGAGGAGCTAAATTAGCTTCGCTGATACAAACATACAACTACTATCTACAAATGATAAGAGATGTCACCGGATTAAACGAGGCGCGTGATGGTAGTACTCCTGATAAAAATGCTTTAGTAGGTATACAGAAAATGGCCGCCGCCAACTCTAACACAGCTACAAGACATATATTGCAAAGCGGATTATTCTTAACATCAGAACTAGCTGAATCTATATCACTTCGAATATCTGATATAATAGAATACTCGCCAACTAGAGATGCGTTTATACAAAAGATAGGTGGGCATAACGTAGCAACACTAGCTGAGATGTCTGAGCTTCATTTATATGACTTTGGTATATTTATAGAGCTTGCACCAGATGAAGAGCAAAAACAAATGCTTGAAAATAACATTCAAGTGGCATTGTCTAGAAATGGTATAGATTTAGAAGATGCTATTGACGTAAGAGAAATAAAGAATATAAAGCTTGCTAACCAAGTTCTTAAAATAAGAAGAAAAAAGAAAGCAGAAAGAGATCAGATAGCTCAGCAACAAAATATACAAGCGCAAGCACAGGCTAACGCTCAAGCACAGCAAGTCGCAGCACAAGCTGAAGTTCAAAAGAATCAAGCTTTATCTCAGAGCAAGATACAAGTAGAGCAAAGCATGATGCAGATGGAGATGCAAAAAATGCAACAAGAAGCTATGCTCAAGAAAGAGCTTATGAATCACGAGTTCCAGTTAAACATGCAAATAAAGCAAATGGAAACTGAAATATTAAAAGAGCGTGAAAAGCAAAAAGAAGATCGAAAAGACGAAAGAACTAAAATTCAAGCGTCACAACAGTCTGAATTAATAGATCAAAGAAAAAAAGAAACTCCACCTAAAAACTTTGAATCATCAGGCAACGATATAATGGGTGGAGGCTTTGGATTAAACGCGTTTGATCCAAGATAAAAACAATTAATTAATTATATAATATCTTATTATGGCTAAAAAAAAGAAGGCAGAAGTGGTCGAAGAGATCGTGGAACCAAAAGAAGAAGTAGTAGTTGAAGAAACTTCTAAGCAAGAGGAATCTAAGGCTACTGAGCAAGAGAAACCCGATGATGGTATAGCTAGGCTAGATCTAAGGGATTTTAAAGAAACAACAGAGGTTGAGACTAAACAAGAAGAAGTAGCTGAGGTTCAAAACGAAGAAGCACCGGTTGTAGAGGAAGTAGTTGATAACGAAGTTGTAGAAGAGCAACCTGTAGTAGAAATACAAGCAGACGTAGAGGAAATAACAGAAGAGGTTCAAGCAGAGGCTGATCAGTTAAATGATGATATAGTTGACGCTATTGAAACTGCTGAAGAGAAAGGTACTAATCTTCCAGAAAACATACAGAAGGTTATCGACTTTATGGATGAAACTGGAGGAACTTTAGAAGATTATGTTCAATTAAATAAAGATTACTCAGAAATGAGTGATAATGAATTATTGAACGAGTACTTAAAGCAGACTAAACCTCACCTAACAGATGATGAAAGAGCTTTCTTAATGGAAGATTCTTATTCATACGATGAGGAGTTAGATGACGAAAGAGATATAAGAAGAAAGAAATTAGCATTAAAAGAGCAAGTTGCGAATGCTAAAAGCCACCTAGACGGGCTAAAGTCTAAATATTATGATGAAATCAAAGCTGGTTCAAGATTGAGTCCTGAACAACAGAAGGCTATGGATTTTTTCAACCGATACAACAAGAATCAGACAGTAGCTGAAGAAAACACTAAGTTTTTTCAACGAAAAACTAATGAAGTTTTCTCTAATGAATTCAAAGGTTTTGAATACAATTTAGGAGAAAAAAAGTTTAGATTAAACGTTAAAGATACTGACAGTGTTAAGAGTAACCAAATGGATATTGGAAATTTTGTAAATAAGTTTGTTAATAAAGAAACTGGCAAAATAGATGACGCTAAAGGTTACCACAAGTCTTTATTTACTGCGATGAACCCTGATGTAGTTGCTAATCATTTTTACCAACAAGGTAAAGCTGATGCTTTAAAAGAAAGTATGACTAAGGCTAAAAACGTAGATATGTCGCCTAGAGGTACTTTGTCAAGCGAAAGCTCTCCTAATGGTATGAAAGTTAGATCTATACCAGGTGATTCTTCTTCTGATTTTAAAATTAAAATTGGTCAAAACAGACCACAAAACAGAATTACTTAAAAATTAAAAAAACAAAATCATGGCAGGAACATTTGCAACGTCGCCAAGCACATTGGCGAATTTAAACACACTAACTCCACGTCCGGTACAAGGACTATTTGGAGACAACTACCTATCCTTAGCGGATATGGATTTTACAAAACAATTTTTACCAGATGTATACGAAAAAGAAGTTGAGCGTTTTGGAAACAGAACAGTTAGCGGATTTTTACGTATGGTAGGTGCTGAGATGCCTATGTCATCTGATAGAGTTGTATGGAGCGAGCAAGGAAGATTACACGTAGCTTTTGACGACGCTGCTGTAGACAACAGCTCTGCTACCACTACTGTTACTCTTGCTTCTGAAGCAAATAAAGATTTGCTAGGAGTTGGAATGACTGTTATTTTAGCAAAAGGCGTTAACGTTGTTAAGGCTAGAGTTGCTACAGTCTCTGCAGCTGGTTCAGCTACAATTACTGTTGCGCCTTACGGAGCTGGTAACTTAAACGCTCTTGGATCTGGATCTTTAACTGCGGTTAAATTATTCGTATATGGTTCTGAGTTTGCTAAAGGTAGCCAAGACGGAGGAAAATCTGTTGACGCTCAATTTACTTCTTTCAGTAACAAACCAATCATACTTAGAGACAAGTATACGGTTAACGGTTCTGATACTGCTCAAATTGGTTGGGTTGAAGTAACTAGCGAAAACGGGGCTTCTGGATACTTATGGTATTTGAAGTCTGAGCACGAAGCTCGTTTACGTTTCGAAGATCAATTAGAAATGGCAATGATCGAAGCTGTTAAAGATGAAGGAACTACTACTAACTCTGCTGGAGCGGCAGGATTTGAAGGTAGCGAAGGTTTATTCGAAGCTATCGAAACACGAGGAATGATCTTTAACGATCAAGACTTTGATAATGCTACAGGACTAACTGGTCTTGCTGAATTTGATACTATTTTGGCTGAGCTAGACAAGCAAGGAGCTATTGAAGAAAACATGCTTTTCTTAGATCGTTCAACTTCTTTAGCTATAGACAATATGCTTGCACGAGCTAATTCTTACGGAACTGGTGGTACTTCTTATGGAGTATTTAACAACTCTGAAGATATGGCTTTAAATTTAGGTTTCTCTGGTTTTAGAAGAGGTTCTTACGACTTCTACAAAACTGATTGGAAATACTTAAATGATTCTACTACTCGAGGACTACTTGGAGACGTAGAAGGTGTATTTGTACCAGCAGGTACTTCAACTGTATATGATCAGAACTTAGGTAAAAACATTGCTAGACCTTTCTTGCATGTACGCTACAGAGCTTCTGAAGCTGATGACAGAAAAATGAAGTCTTGGATTACTGGTTCAGTTGGCGGTAACTACACAAGTGCTGCAGATGAAATGAATGTACATTTCTTATCTGAAAGAACGCTATGTGTACAAGCAGCTAACAACTTTGTAATGTTGAAGAAAACTTCATAGTAACAATAACTAATGTAAATAATTACCCTCGTTCAAATAACGGGGGTAATATTTACCTTTTAAATTTTTTAATTTTATTATATCATGGCAAACAAAAAAACAAGCACTGAAACTAGTGCACCAATAAAAAATAAAGTTTCTGTCGAGGCTAAAGCGCCTCAATGGGAAGTTAGAGATAGAGCATATTTCTTAAAAGACAATAAGCAACCTTTAGTATTTACAATACCTACAAGGCACAGTACTAAAAAACCATTACTATGGTTTGATGAAGATACTAGCATGCAAAGAGAATTAAGATATGCAACCAACATGAACTCACCATTTGTAGACGAACAGAAAGGAGAAGCTACATTAGGTAGAGTGGTATTTAGAGAAGGCCAACTATTTGTTCCAAAGCAAGAAGTTGCACTTCAAAAGTTATTATCACTATATCATCCGTTAAGAGATCAATTGTACTACGAGTATAATCCTGTACAAGAATCTGTAAACGAATTAGATTATATAGAAATGGAAATAGCTGCTCTAAACTTAGCTAAAGAACTAGATGTAAATCAATTAGAGGCTATAGTGAGAGTAGAATATGGTACGAAAGTAGATGAGCTTAGTAGTAGCGAGCTCAAAAGAGATGCTTTAGTATTTGCAAAAAGAAATCCTATGCTATTTATTGAATTAGCTCAAGATGAAAACGTAGAGCTTAGAAACATAGGTATAAAAGCTACTCAACAAGGCATAATAAAATTATCTGCTGATCAAAGAACATTTACTTACGGTGAAACAGATAGAAAACTTATGTCAGTACCATTTGACGAGCATCCTTATTCTGCGTTAGCAGCTTGGTTTAAAACCGATGAAGGTATGGAGGTTTTCAAAAACATAGAAAAACGATTAAAATAATTAGTCACTTATAGGATGTGGTCATCTTTATAGGTGGCCACAAACTATATAAAAAGAAATTATGGCAGTAAATATAAATACAGTTTATCTAAGAGTTTTAGCTATAGCCAACAAAGAGCAAAGAGGCTATATAACTCCGCAAGAATTTAATACACTTGCTAATCAAGCTCAATTAGATATATTCGAGCAGTATTTTTATGATCTTAATCAATTTTTAAGATTACCGGGCAATGATACTATTCATTCTGATGCTGTCGATATGCTCGAAGAAAAAATAGGTATATTTGAAGTGTACAACTCACCTATAGGCACAGGTACACTCTCAGAACTTAATGTGCACAAGCTTGGCGCTGTGTATCATCAAGAAACTATAAATGGTGTTCAAACCAAAGTAGAGGCTGAAAAGCTAAATCCTAATGAATTAAGGTATTATATAAATTCACCATTAACTGCTCCAACAGTTAAACGACCTGTATTCATAGTTCAACAAGACCAAATCACTGTTCTACCAGCAGAAGCAGATAATTTAAGCATGAATTATATTAAAAAACCAACAGATGTTTACTGGGGCTATGTTATGGTTAATGACGAAGCTTTATACAATCCATCTACATCAATAAACTTTGAGTTACACGCTTCTGAAGAAACAGAGTTAGTATTAAAAATATTATCTTTAGCAGGTATAGTTATAAGAGATCCACAACTATATCAAATAGCTGCTACAGAAGACGCTAAGAACACCCAACAAGAAAAACAATAAGATATGGCATTATTTAAAGGAACAGAAAGACAGTACTATACTAACACCGCATCTTTTGTAGGTGATGGAGTACAAGTTTTATATTCGCTAACTACAGTATTTAGCCCTGCGCCAGCCGAAGGAGAGTTCGAAGTATTTATTGATGGCATCGAGCAAAGTACTAGCACATTCACTTATATACCTAATCAAATAACATTTCTTACTGCGCCAGCAGATGGAGCTATAATACTAGTAAAGCAATTAGCAGAAAGTGAAAAGCTAGGAAACTATCAATATATAAGCATAGACGATCTTGCTAACAACTTCAGGATTAATTACGTTGGTGAAGAGAAAATAATATCAAAAGTAAAAATACCAGATATAAACTTCCATATACAAAGAGCGATGCAGGAGTTTAGCTATGACACGCTTAAGTCCGAGAAATCTCAAGAAATAGAAATACCGCCATCACTTAAAATGAAGCTTCCCCACGATTATGTAAATTATGTTAAGTTTACATATAAAGATGATGAAGGCTCCGAAAGAATATTGTATCCAGCTAGAAAAACCAGTAATCCTGAAGCGCTATTGCAAGATTCAGATTATAATTATACTTTTGGAGGTGATGATAACTTATTAAAGGCGTTTGATTCTGAAACTTGGAAAGACTTCAAGGCTAGTTCAGCTACAAATGACGATCTAAATAACACTACTAGGCCAGACGTCGACGCTAGCTTAGCGCAAGGTAGGAGATATGGTTTAACTCCAGAACACGCGCAGTCTAATGGATCATTTTTTATAGACAATAATAGAGGCTATATTTTCTTCAGCTCTAATATGGTTGGCAAAATAATGACTATAAAGTATATAAGTGATGGACTAGGAACTGAAAACGAGATGCGAGTGCATAAATTTGCTGAAGAAGCAATATACAAGCATGTGGCTTACGCAATACTAGCTTCTAGAATTAATACTCCAGAATACATAGTCGCTCGATTTAAGAAAGAAAGAAGAGCTGCACTAAGACAAGCTAAGCTAAGATTGTCTAATCTTAAAATAGAAGAGATAAATCTTGTAATGAAAAACAAATCTAAAATAATTAAACACTAAATATGCCAGAGTTAAAAAGAACATTCAGCAAGGGTATGATGAACAAAGACCTTGATGAAAGACTTGTTCCCAATGGTCAATACAGAGACGCTTTAAATGTTGAAGTATCAACATCAGAAGGTAGCGACGTTGGAGCTTTGCAAAATATATTAGGCAACAAATTGCCTTATACTAGCGCTATAGGTGTTTCTAATTTAGGCAAAAACGCTTATGTAGTTGGTGCTATAAAAAGAGATGAAACTGAGTGCATATACTGGCTTGTAGGTGGCGATGAAAAAAGCTTAATAATAGAATATAACCAAGTAGAAAACACTGTTACGCCTGTGCTAGTAGATCAAAATAGAATATTAAATTTTGATAAAAATAATTTAATAACAGGTGTGGAAATATTAGACGACTTTTTAATTTGGACTGACAACAAAACAGAACCAAAGATGATAAAAGTTACTGATTGGAAAAGCTACACTAATGGACTATGGTCGCACACGCAGGTGGATGGTGGAGATTTTGAAGAAAAACATTGTACTGTAATAAAAGAAGGTCCTAGAACAGCACCTGTACTTAAAATGTCTAAAACAACTAGAGAAGGCCCTATAGTAGCTAGGCTAAATCCTAGACCTACTGTACCATCTTCTGGATATTCTTTTACATTTCTAGACAGTGATGGTAGCTGGAAGCCTGTTCAAACAGGAGAGTATACTGACCAAGACGCAGACGGTTCGGCAGACGCAAGCACGTCTTTTCTTCCAAGACCTCAAGAAAGCGAAATAGAGGTCAGCGGTACCGCACCGGACTTTAGAGTTGGTGATAAGCTTGAGATAACGCTGGCAGATGATCCAGAAGAAGACGAAACCACTCAAGCAAAAGTTATAGTATCTGTTTTAGAGACATATAGTTATGCACCTAAAGTTTTTAAAATAAACATAGATTCTATAAGCACAGACATAGAGCAAGGTATACAGAAGTGGAAAATAAAACTCATACAGAAACCAGCTTTATTTGAAACTAAGTTTGTTAGGTTTGCTTACAGATATAAATATAAAGATGGAGAATATTCAACTATATCACCATTTAGTAAAGTAGCTTTCTTAGGTGATGAATTTGATTATGATCCTAAAAAGGGTTATAACCTGGGCATGGTAAACCAACTTAGAAAATTAGAAGTAAGAAACTGGGCACCGTCCTCAATCACAGGTATATATGAACCTTATAACGTAGAAGAAATAGATATACTATATAAAGATTCTGTATCTAATAACATATACATAGTAAAAAGTATTAAGACTACAGATTCAGAATATAATGATGTAGGCAATTTCTCAGATCCATATTCTGGTAGGTTAGAAATAACATCTGAATTAATATATAAAGTAATACCATCTAATCAAATATTAAGACCATACGACAATGTACCTAGAAAAGCTAAAGCTTTGGCAGTGTCAGGCAATAGATTAATGTTTGGCAACTATGTAGAAAACTATAACATTAAGAGCCAAGGTAAAGAGATAAGCGTAAGATTTGCAGTTACGGTGACAAGTTCAAAGTACGACACTACTAACGCGATTGAGTCAATAAAATCTCAAAGAACCTATCAAATAGGAGTTGTATATAGAGACAAGTATGGCAGAGAAACACCAGTACTAACTGATACAACCGGTTCTGTTAAATTAAACAAAGGATTTGCACCTAGCAGAAATAGTATTAGAGTTAGAATTACAAGTCCTAAACCTGATTGGGTTGATTCTTACAAATACTACATTAGAGAAACATCACAACCTTATTATAATATAGCTATGGATAGACACTACCCTGCTGAGGATGGTAATGTTTGGATAGCTTTTTCTTCTTCTGATAGGAATAAAATACAAGAAGAAGATTTTATAACATTAAAAAAAGCTCATGACTCTGATGTTTTTGTAGAAGATCAAGCTAAGTATAAAGTGCTATCTATAGAAAATGAAGCGCCAGATTTTATAAAGCAAGAATACGTTTCTAAAGGAAAATTAAACCGAACAATATCGCAAAGTGGCGAGGTAGATAGTATATTTTCATCATCTTCTGGGTATCCATTAGAATCCAGTGGTTTTATAGATATAAAAGCTAACGACTGGAGAAGAATATATGGAGGTTCTGGAAATTCAGTAGACTCAGCAATACCCGTGCATCAGCTAAACGATTTGTGGCTGGTAATATATAATTCTAAAAATAGAACAAAATACTACGAGATAGCTAACATACAAAATCTTCCAGGCGGTAACGCTAAGTATAGAATTAATTTAGAAAAAGCGTTATCAGCTGAAGATGTCGCTTTTATACCTAAATTTACTGATGATAAAGGTGGCTTATCAATAGAAATATTTCAAAAAGTAACAAAAACAAAGCCAGAGTTTAAAGGCAGATTTTTTACTAAAATACAAAGAGATTTCACTATAGATAACTCTTTACTTTCAAAAGAAAACGCCCAAGAATACAAAGTAATAAGATCTCAAAATATATTTGACAGAGGTTATAACGCAACAGCAAATGGGTATGGTTGGTGGCTAGACGCTGAAAAAGGCTACTATCCTGGTCAAGAAGAATATTATTATACTGTACCAGATCCTAACTTTCCAAATAGAACAAAAAAGAATTTACGGCTACGACGGGCTGAAGAGTGGTATATAGATAGGTATAGCTATTTAGATTCATATGATCCATCGAACAACTCTTCAATATGGGGTCGATTTGGCACTGATTTTAGAGGTGGCATGGTTAGAAACGCTGGCGAGCAACATCATGTGCCAGGATACGGTGCGGATGAAGGCAATGACTACATGGAAATAGCTTATCACGGTTTTGGTGCTTCTATAAAAGGAAGTAAAAAGGCTCATTTTGAAGAGCACAATAAATTTGGAGGTGTTTCTGTCTTTCCTCAATACGCCGACTTTGTTAAATCGCTGCAGACTGTTGGAACAATGTTCAGATTCTCTGATGATCCTGAAGGAACTGTTTACACTATAAAAAACTGGAGTAGGACCAGAATGACAACTGAAGTTCGTGACAACAGGTATTATTCTACTAGTAGAGCTATAAAATGGACTCTGCAGCTAGACAAGCCTTTAAAGTGGGTTCCTGTAAAAAATGGATTTACATCTAAAGAAAATCCTACTAACATAGAAATAGTAAATGTTTTTTACGAAGACGAAGGTTTTACATCTAATAATCCTGGAATATTTGAAACAGAGCCTAAAGAAGCTCCTGAGCTAGATATATACTATGAAGCAAGTAATGCTTATGAAAAGTCAGCTCACGGTTATACGCAAATACTTTCTTACAGCAATTGCTTTAGTTTTGGCAATGGTGTTGAATCAGATAGAATAAGAGACGACTTTAACGCACCTGTTATTGGCAAAGGAGTTAAAGTGTCTACAGTGCTAGAAGATCAGTATAAAGAGGTAAATAAAAAATCTGATATAATATTCTCTGGGTTGTACAACTCAACATCTGGAACTAACAATCTAAATCAATTTATACAAGCTGAGCAAATAACAAAAGCTATAAATCCTTCTTATGGATCGATACAGTTGATGCAGTTTAGAAGAGGTGCTCTAGATGTTTATTTAGAAGACAATGTTGTTAAAATACTATCAGATAAGGATGCACTTTTCAACGCCGATGGCAGTACTAACATTATTGCTAGTACAAGAGTTTTAGGCACAATAATGCCTTATGCAGGAGACTTCGGTATAAGTAAAAACCCAGAGTCTTATTCTAGGTATGGCAATAGAGCTTATTTTTCTGATAAAAATAGAGGTGTGATACTTAGACTTTCTGGAGACGGCTTAGAGCCAATATCTAGATATGGTATGGAAGATTATTTCGCTGACAAGCTTGCTAATGCTAATAAAGTTGTAGGTAGTTATGATGAAAACAAAAAAGAATACAATATAACTTTAACTGTTAAAAATAATCACCCGAATATAAGCGCTAAGAACTATAATGACACAGTGTCTTTTGTAGAAGCTAATAATGCTTGGTCGTCTAGAAAAAGTTTTATACAAGAAAATGGATTATCTTTAAATAATATATATTATACATTTAAAGATGGCGAGTTATGGTCTCACGATAATGAGACTAGAAACAACTTCTACGGAACTCAATACGAATCATCTGTTAAGTTTATATTTAACGACGCGCCAGGATCTGTCAAGTCATTTAAAACTATAAATTACGAGGGCACACAAGCTAGGGTGTTTGTAGATGACCCTGACACAGATAACAAATTTAGAAATAGATTAGCTAAAGACGGTTGGTGGGTTAGCTCAATAGAGTCAGATTTGCAAAGTGGACAAGTTAAAACTTTTAAAAACAAAGAAGGTAAATGGTTTTATAATATACTTGGAACTGAAACCACACTAGCAAATCTAGATACTAAAGAGTACTCAGTGCAAGGTTTGGGATACATAAACGCAATTACAGGGTCTCAAGGTGAAGATATACAAATAGTAATAGAATAAAGCATGGCATTAATAAATTGTAGTATGGAAAAGAGGACTGTGGTTGTAACCTCAGGCCAAAGCGATGTAGCGAGTGTTACATTAGAAATAATACCTGATTCAGGATATGTTGTGGCAGCAAGAGACTTTGTTGCTGGAACTAATCCAGATGCTGCTAAAATACAAAGTATTACTTTATCTGATAGCGAAACTACCGGAGGTCCTCAGAGCGATGGATCTTATGCAGCCAATAACAAAGTAAACGTTGTTGTAGATTTTGTAGATGCTTACGCACCTACGGAAAACATAACCTTAGATATAAATCCTAGTGGTAGCGCAACGCCAGAAGACTCAATACCTGTAAAACTACAAGGTACATTTGTAGCGCCAGGATCACCTAACAAAGTAACTTTCGTGGCTTCTAGTGTAGAAGATTTTGCATCGTCTGTATCTACCACAGATTTCTATGCTTACGACAATCCAGGTAACTCAGTGAATATAATGGTCATGACAATAGCTGCTACTACTAATGACTTTATAAATGAAGATCCTACTGTGGTCATAAGCAATACCTCTAATGCAACAGCAGAAGAAGATTACAACATAACTAGAGCAGATACTTTTGATAGCGAGAATAGATTAACTCAAGTTGTATACACAATAAAAGCTACAATACCTAGGGTCGATAGATCAGGTGATTTAATAACTTTTACAGGCGCAGGTGTAGACATACCAGGTTTGGATAAAAAAATATACGCTTATAAGATGAACACAGCTAACGCTGGGTTGACTGGCATAAATAGAAGACTTGAAATAATAGGTGATAGCGGTGCTCAGTTTAGAATAAAAATGCAAAGAGGTACTCTATCTGGCGATACGTTTACGGCAAACTCTACAGACGGAATATATGTTTTTGACAACTCTCAAACAACTATAGCAACTGCTTTTGAACCATCAACGTCAAACACTACTTATCCTTCAGAAATACAAAGTGACGGAAGCTATGATCCAGCTACTGATCCGTACACCATAAGTGATACAGGGTTATTTTTTAGAAATATAGTTATACCCGACGATATTGATGGTATAGTTTATAGATTTACTATAATACCAGAAACTGGTACTACTATAGACGCTTCAGCGCCTGATATAAACACCACTCCTGATCCCGATGTTATAGAGTTTGATATATCAAGAAATGGTTTTGCTTTTTTTACGTCGGACTATAGCTCTACTAGAGGAGGCCTTACTAGTACTATAGAATATTATGATTATTTGTATGACTCTAAAGGAAGCGTAGAGCCTAGAGGACAGAAAAACTCTAGCGTAAATGTAGAAACAAATGATTATTCTTATGAACTAATCATAACTGATGATAATGAAGATTTTCACTTACCTAACGAAGAAAATTCTTATAAATTAAAAGAATTTAATTACACAGAAACACTAAATGATGGTAATATTTCAAGGCCAAGTGTTACTGCAACTCTAAAAGCGAGTGATAATGGTTTTTACGCTGGAAAGGTTAGTAGTGGCGATCCAGCAACTAGTCACGCCGATGCGTTTGCCCTAGCTGCCAATGCAGATATATTTTTAGATGATGATCAAAGACAAGCGCTTACAGATAAGACTAGCTTTAACGCACGTAGCTTTAGTGATTCTATAACGTTATCTGGTGACGAGTCTTATTTAAAAATAGAATTTTTTACAACAGACGAAACGCCCGTGTATAAAAGCCAAACAATAATAGTAGAGCCTGATTACGACGTAGTAGCAGGAGAAGCTGGTCAGCAAAATACAACTACAGAAACAACGCCTTCTCTAAACAGAAGGAAGCTTTATATAAACGGGAATAATTTAAACATATATGCTTGGGGATCTGGCGACATGACGTTCACGCATAGCTTAGATACTTTTGCTTTTAACTCTGCTCAATCTTCAGTAACTACACTTAATATAAACTTTGATATAAGTCATATAATTAGCAAATTTATAAATTCTTCAGGCTCTGCTGCTAGATATACTTCTAGCGAATATGACTACAGTAGCAGTATTACGGTGTCTAATGATGGTGGGGCTAATTATAGCAATCAAAATATAACAACGGCAACTACACATGCTAAGTTCACAATAGCAGGAGCGTTTATAGACGCGCAAGATACGTTGCCTGTGAACTTTGATATTAACGATTACGTTCTAATATTTAATCATGGTTTTGGCACTAGCTCCGAACTACTGTCAGCACAACTTAGTGTAGCGAGCCAACCTAGCGTATCTCTTGAGTCAGCAGATAATATATATAGGAAACTAACAATACCTACTTTTGATGTCATAGTAGACTTCAATAACACACTTACATCACTAAGCGCATCTAATACATATACTCTAAGTGGAGATATTACGCATAGACTTAGTTCTTCTTACCAGGACGTAAGTGACGCTGAAGAGTATTTTGGAGGAGGTACTGGTGGGGTTGAGCCATCACCATTTTAAACAATTAACATATGCCAAATATAACATTTACACTAACTTATCCACTAAATCAAGCAATACAAAAAGGAACTACAGACGTAGCTTATTACGCTGATACTAGTACCTACAACTTTGCCGACGCTACCTCTGTAGACTTTGCAGATAGCGCTTCTTTAGTTCGATTAGGCCCTATAACTGACGTAGACTACGCAGCTAAGCAAATAACTTGCGACGTAGCGAGCAATACAGTATTGCCGGCATCTAACGACTTTTTGTTCTTCAGCAAGGACAATAGAGCTAATATGACAAGTCTACTTGGTTATTATGCGGAAGTTGAAGTTAAAAATAATTCTACTGAAAAAGCAGAGCTATTTGCAATGGGATCTGAGATATTTGAAAGTAGTAAATAATGTGTAACTATATAGATATTAAATAAAATGCAAAAAAATAATTCACCATTTAAAATACTACCTGCTATGGCACTTTCGCAAGCCGGCAATGCGGTAGGAGGCCTAGTTGGTATAGCTAGTGGTATTATAGGTAGTAAACAGAGAAGAGCAGAAGAAAGAAATGCTCAAGCAGAGTTTGACATGTATAAGAGACAGCTTGAAGAGCTAGACACATCTAATCCTTATAAGAACATGGAAAATGTTTACGAAGATCTTACAGTAAATACCCAAGCAGCAGATTTCCAAGCGCAACAACAAGCTCAAGGAATGGCGAACACTATGGATCAGTTCGCGGGAGCAGCTGGTGGAAGTGGTATAGCCGCGTTAGCACAAGCTATGGCAGGCCAACAAGCGGTTAATGCTCAAAGAGCTTCGGTAGATATAGGTCAACAAGAAAGAGCAAACTTAATGGCAGAAAGAGGTATGGCTGGACAATTGCAAGCGCAGGAAAGAGAAGGCGATTTACTTTCTAGACAAATGCAAGCACAGAAAACAGGAACACTGCTAGGCATGTCTCAAGATAGACTATCCGACGCTAGAGAAGCAAGAGCACAAGCAAAACAAGCAGTGATGGGTGGCATAGGTCAATTAGCTGGTGGTGTTGGTAATGTGGCTCAGCAAAAAGTTGATTATATGATGGAAGCAGAACCTAATAACTTATTTAAAAGGTAATTATGATTAATTCACAAACACAAAGAAAAAGTCCTAATAAAAGATTTGTAGATATTGGAGCAGCGTTTAATCAAGGCTTACAAATAGCTACTCGCGGAGGAACTACGCCTACGTCTAATCCGGGAGGATCGGTTAAAAACGTATATGAAAATAAATTAGAAAGTTATTTGAACAATCTTCCTCAAGACGTAGACTTAACAACAATACCAGACAAATATAAGAATAGCATACATAGCTTCTTAACAACTCAAAAACACAACTATGTCGTGCTTGGTAGAGAATTATCTCAACAAGAGACAGGTAGTGATAGATATATGTATCTTCAAGGTCAAATGACTAATATAAAAAATTCTTTTACAAATCTAAGTGCTAAGATGAAGAACTACGGAGAGTTCAAGCAAAAGCTAGTAGAAGATATAAGACAACAAAGAACATCTTTGTCGCCAGAAAACATAGCTAACGTAAATTTACTACAATCTGTATTTACAGAACAATTTGATATGGTTGTAGACGAATATGGTAATCCTAGTTTTGCAGGTGATGATGGCGCTATCCCCATGGACAACTTACCAGGATATGAATTAAAAGCTTTTAGTGCTGCTAAAAACATGTTGAAAGCATCGGATACGGCGTATAAGGCTGGAGTCCCGTTGAAACCTGGTAATCCTACGTACGAATTAGAAAAAAGCAAATTAGCATTAGCTATAGACGAAGGAGGCAGAAATACTTTGATGTCTATAATTTCAGACGGATTAATAGGTAATGTTAAAATGATAGATGATCCTTACATTGCTCAAAGTTTAGACCAATATAATAGCGGTGCTATTAGCTTTAAAGGCCTAAGAGATATAGTTGTAGATAATTACATGGATGTGTTGTCTAGCGTTTCTAACGAAGGCTATAAAGCAAAACAAGTTGCTGCTTCAAAAAACAATTTTAGAAACGACACCAGCGCTTACTATTCTCCAGACAAGATAACACTGCAAGATGGAGAATATTATGCATATCCTACAAAAACAGGAGAGCCACCTAAGTTAGTTAAGATACAAGGAACAGCAACGCCACCTGCTAGCGGCACAGATGATAAAAGTACTGAGCTAGCAAATATGGAAAAAGAATTGAGAAAAGAAAATCCTAAATGGTCTGACGAAAAAATAAATAAAACGGCTAAAGAAATACTTGATATAAAATAAATAGTTTAATTAAATAAGCATGGGCAACCCTTTAGTTATAGATATACGTAAATACACCGCACAGCAAAAGGCGGATTTTTTCAAAAACTATCCTAACGCAAAAAGTGTAGGAAATGGAAAATATCAAGTTGAAATAAAAACATCTTTAGATGTGGCTATAGAAGCAGATAATTTAGTTTCTTATGCTAAAGAAGAGAAAGTAGTCGAGCCTGAAAATATAGAAGAATGGGCTTCTAAAATAAGAAAACAAAAAAAATATTACAACAAAGATTATCCAGAAGCGCCTTCTGCTAAGCCTTTATCAGAAACTTTGCCAGAAGAAGAAGATATAGATCTTTCTGATCCATTTGGTATTTACAAAGTTGAAGAAGAACTGCAACGAGAAGCCGCTAGACAGTCAGGCTCTATGTCCGATATTGGTCAGCAAACTTTTGCTATAGATATGCCTGAGCAAGTTTCTGAAGAAAGAGAAGTAGAGTTAGGAGCTCCATCTGCAAAAACACCTAGAGATTTTTATAACAAATACGACTTAAACGTAGACCCATCAGATGCAAACATGTACTACTATGATAAAGAGCCTGCACCTGAGTTTGTGTATGAAAAATCTAGCGATTGGTTTGTAAAAAAATACTACCCAAACATAAAAGGACTGCCAAATAATCTTGATCTGCAAGGCCATCTAAATAAACTAGGTATTACTAAAGATTTTTCTACAAAAGACGCAGAAGATGGATTTAAATATGTACCTTCAGCTCAAGCAGGTGTTAGAAGAGTTTTTACAGGAGAAGGTTTTGATGCTGAAGAATTTAAAAAAATAAACAAAGAGTATGAGCTCGATATACATTTAAATAATTATGTTCAAGAATTGCACGAAAAGCATACTGCTAAAGAGTTTTACAAGGACTACGAAAAAAATCCTAAAAAATACGAGCAGTTTAAAACTATGGATTTAGCTTACAATAGTTTTGTAAGAGAAAACGGTGGATTAATACCAGCCTTCGACACATCAGTACTAGATTTATGGAAGAAAAATAATTTTACAAATTTAAATAAGTATAAAAAAGAGCTAGCTAAAAAAGAAGAAGAATATTATAAAAATACACTAGAAGACGGTACTGCGCAGTCTGCTTTAGACAAATTATCTAACTGGGTTGAATACAATGCGTATGGTGCGATGGAGAACTTTGGAGGTATAGGTGATTTATTTACTGGCGCATTATTAGACGTTACTGGAATTGATCCTAGATACATGAACAGAAGTATATCTTCAAAAAACTTAGTTGACATGTCTGATACTAAGCAAAAACACTTTGTTTCTTTAGGAGGATTAAAAGCTAAAGTTGGTAACGAAGAGTATATAAAAGGTGACGACGGTGCGATATATAACGTAGCTAATAGCTTACCTATATCTGACAGAGTTAGTAGCAAAGAATATCAACGAATAAGCAACATAATAGATAAAGTAGGAAAATACGACGTAGAATATAGCGGATATGGTTTATCAGTGCATGGTGGAAGAATGCTAGGCAACTTATTAGCTGATGTAGCTTTAACTAAAGGCGTAGGTAAGCTCAGATACGCAGCTTCTTCTAAATATATAAATAGAACAAATGCTATAAGGAAAGCAAAAGGCTTAAAGCCTATAAATTTGCAAGCTAGAAATTTAAAAACTGGCAGGTTTGTAAAAGGTAATACAAAAGGTTCCTTTGGTAAAAATTTATCTTTTGATGTTAGAGTTGCTGACGCTACTATATATTACGGCACGAGTGGTTATAGTAATGGATACAAAAGCACTTTTAATCAGGCTAAGCAAGCTGGACTAACTGACTCTGAGGCTGAGAAATTAGCTCTTATAGCAGCACCTATGACTTCTGTTATATATGGCTCCACAGGGCCTATAAATCCAAGAATTCCTTTGCTTAACAAGCTAGACGATATATTTGCTAGAGCTGGTGTGGCTAGGCAATCTATAAACGACTACAGAAACAAAGGTACAATAGCTTTTATAGAGTCTTTTAAAAGAGGTATAACTAACGTTGGTAAAGAGTTTTATAAGACTGGCACTGCTATAACTAAAGAAATAGGAGAAGAGGTTATACAAGAAGGAGCTGAAACTTATGTTGTTAATCCAAAAATAAATGAAATAGCTAGCCAAGATTTTCTAATAGAAGAAATGACGGCTGATGACTTTAGGAATACGGCAATATTAAGCGCAACAGCTGCTGGTATGACAAATGCTAATTTAAAATCTGCTGTTGAAGGTTTTTCTATGAATCCTAAAAATAGACTTAAGAATCTTCACAAGTTGTCAGAAAACATAGACTACTCTCAAAAAGTCTTAAACCACTTTGTAACTAGAGGAGAAATTACTCAAGAAGAAGCAGATGACATAATAGATCAAGCAAAAGCTATAAGAAGCTATGCGCCAAAAGCACCTGCTTGGATGTTAAACAATCCAACTGCATTTATTGACGCTGCTATAAAAGGTAGCCAAATTGAAAAACTAGAAGCAGAAAAAAAGAATCTTGATGAGCAAGCTACTTCTAAAATAGATGAAAGAATAGAAGCTCTTAATAAAGAGAAACAAGACATAATAAACTTAGCCGCAGGTAAAGCTATAAAAGAGCAAACTGAAGTTATTAAAGGTAAAACTGATAAAGTTGAATCTTTTAGTGATCCTAAAGAAATGATTGAATTTTTAGAAGCTAAGGCAAAAAAAGAAGGAAAAAAGTACAATCTCAAAACAAAGATAGAAGATCTTAAATCTGACGGCTTTATGATTGATGAAGATGGCACTATAATTATAAACGAAAAAGTAGCTGTAAAATTCCAAGCTATTTCTGTAGCTAGCCATGAACTTCTTCACAAAATACTTAAATCTGAGTTTGCCAATAATAAAGAGATGGCTAAGGTAGTTGATGAATTTAAGCAGATATTAAAAGATAAAGGCTTATTTGATACTATAGATGAAAGAATGCAAAAAAACTACAGGGATAGAGGCGTAGATGTAGATGATTTAAAAAACGCAGATGAATATTTCACCGCACTATCTGACATGATAGGCAAGAACCAAGTAAGTAAAGATCAACTACAAGATTCTGTGTTGATGGAGTTAGGTAGAAAAATAGTAAAAATATTTAAAACTCGTTTTGGTCTTAAGAATGCTAGGTTTGAAACTGGTCAAGATGTTTTCGACTTCATAAAAGATTATCAAAAAAATATACAAAAAGGTAAACTAACTAAGCAAGCAGAACTAAAGCTTGAAGAGTTCGTGCCTGGAGAAAATAAAAGAAGTAGAAGCATACTGCAAGACGTAAATAACTTAGTACCTAAAGATGTAAAAACAAAAGAAGAGTTTCAAGATGCTAAAGTATTTAATCCAATATATGAAGCTACACTACCAGGTGGTCCTATATATAATTATGTAAACTCTAGATCTACTTCTAGAGAAGAAGCAGAAATAACCTTAGAGAGAGTTGTTGATAGATTAATAAACTTTGATCCAAAAGCTGTTAGAAAAACTGCTAGCGGCGAACCTATTACTTTTGGTGAGTTCTTATTTGCTAATGCTAGATTTAGTAAGTTAGATGCTAAGAAGAGATTAGCAGTAGAATCTGAAAGACGAGCTGAAAGCTTAGACACTGAAGAAGCAAGACAGGTGGCTGACGAACCAGTAGTTGAAACAACAACTGAAGCCCCAAGAGTTGAATATAAAAACTTAGTAGATAGTAAAGTACTACCAGCTGAAATGGTATCAAAAGTAAAAGACAAAATACTGCTTATAACTAAAACACTTAAATCGCGTATTGATGCTGCAACATCTATAAACAAGACTGTTACGCCTTTAATGTCTGAGATTAAAAAAGAAATAGGTAAGCAAGCTGATATTGAATTTAAAAAGATGTTAGGCGCTAAACGTGGTGGTGAACTTAGAAATAACTTCTTAAAACTTAAAAAGCCTATACTTGAAAACATGACCACCACTTGGCTTATGCAAGGTATGCCTTTTGCTATTCAAAAGTCTGTTGATGGTAAGTTCACTTCTGATTGGGAAGGTAAAAAAATAGATCGTGAAAGTGTTGGTACTGACAAAGCAGGTAGAACATCTGGTGCACAGCTAGTTAGAAGACTACCTAATGCTGCTAATAAAATTACTGATGAGCAGTTCTTAACTTACATGTTCAAAGGTGATGAAGTTATTAGAGGTAGAAAAGAAGCACTAGCGAAAGCATTAGCTGAAGAGTATGCTTTTGACGTCTATGGTCAAGAGCTTTTAAATCCAAATAGCGAAATAAGAAAAGCATTTGAAGAAAACCAAGAAAGAGTAGGCACTGTTTTAGCAAACAATTTTGTTCAAGAATTCAACAAACAAGCAGAAAGAGGTAATGTGAAAAGATCTGTATCGGCATTGTATGATGCTGCTAAAAACGATCCCACAGTAATAAACAATTTTATTGAAGGAATAAACACTGAGACATTTATAAATAGACTGGTAGCTGAAAATGGAAACTTAAAAACAGCGATAGTAGGCCATTTCAAAGAAAACGAAGTACTAGGATTGACAGAACGTAAACTAAAACAAATAGCTGATCAAATAAGTAGCAATGCTTTGTTTAATAATTATCAGTTTCAAATACAAAGTAGAGATAAAAAGAGCGTAGCTTTAGACTTGTCTTTAGATGTCGCTAGAGAAATAATGTCTCCTATAGAATATAAAGATATTTTTGCTCAAGCCGGTATTGAAAGAAAGTTTGATCTGAAAAACATAGACCTTATTAATGAAACTAGATTAGCTTCTAAAAAGCTTTTTGATTTTTTAGGAGAGGATAAGTTTATTAGAGGTTGGTATGACGGTCTTCAAAAACCAGGAGGCTTAGCTGGATTTTTAATGAAAAAACAGCCTGATGGATTAATTTTAACATCTGAAAATGTAGAGTTAAGACCAAAAGGTAAATCTAGTAGAAACGGTAATTTTGGTAACGTTGCTGATATGAATAACAGCTTAGGTATCGAATCAACTAAAGGTAAAAAAAGACCGGCGGATCAATCTAGAAAAAATTGGTACGTTAGTAAGAAATTCCTTGAACTTGGCGAGCAAGGAAAAATAGATAAGGTTTTAGATCTTTATAATGAAGGAGAAGTAGATAAAGCAATATTTTTAGAATCTTTAGAATTTTTAGCTAATTCGGTAGAAGATGGTAGCATATCGTTAGCAGCAGCTGAATTTTTAATAATAAGTCAGTTCGCCGACATGAACGGAGTAGGCAAAGCAATGGCTGCACCTAGATTTGTTCCGGTTAAAAGCGATGGAACAATAGCTACAGTTGAAGAGCTTGCTGAAATGGGTTTAGCTTTTGATAAAGACAAACTAGTACTTGAGCATGTTATCACAGCTAAAACTATGGCTACCAATAGTGTAAAGTATCTTATCAATAAAGATGCTAGTGTTTTAAAAGACATAAAAACACTTTTAAAAGATTATGATACAGCTATTTTGCCCGATAAACTAGATAAGATATTAAGAGAAAGAGGTACTCAAGAAAAAATGGGTATAGGTTATAGACCTGGAGATCCAATATTTGACGTTAGATATAAAGATTTAGGCATCATGTTTCTTGATGTTAAGACTGGAAATTTTGTAGGTTCTTTGTTTTCTAAAACTAATCCAGAAAATGCTAATAAAAATAGTAACTTAGACAAAGCTTTTAAAAACGCAGCCAAAAGATCCTACTCTGAAAATCCAAAAGGTATAAGTGTTTATGACTTTGATGACACTCTAGCGTTTAGCAAGAGCCAGGTTATAGTTAAAAAAGATGGCAAAAGCTATATGATAACTCCGGCCGAGTTTGCAGCAAAAGGAGAACAACTTCTAGCAGAAGGAGCTGAGTTTGATTTCAGTGAATTTAATAAAGTAGTTAAAGGCCAGCCTGGCCCACTAATTCCAAGAATACAAAAAGCAATAGATAAATTTGGTAACAAGAATATATTTATTCTAACTGCTAGACCAGTCGCTTCGGAAAGTGC
>Ga0222716_10001194_pt1 | contig 21982 bp, 20 predicted proteins | sample C33_13DmetaG_FD_165044 | JGI IMG/M metagenome (GOLD analysis project Ga0222716, IMG submission 165044) | Estuarine water microbial communities from San Francisco Bay, California, United States - C33_13D | ecosystem: Environmental > Aquatic > Marine > Unclassified | place: USA: California... | reverse complement strand
TGAAGAAACAAGAGCTCCTTTCACTAAAGAAATTGAATCTTTAAAGAAAAAAATTGACTCATCAACAAATATTGATGAAAAAGATAATTTCTACAATAAGATCGATGAAATTAATGAAAGATCTTATAATAAAGTTGAAGAAATATTAAACGAAATACTTCCTCAAGCATTTGCTGTTGTAAAAGAAACTGCAAAAAGATTCAAAGAAAACTCTGAAATTAAAGTGAAATCAACCGAATTTGATTTAAGACTTTCTGCTGATAAAACATATGTTAAAACTAATGGAGACAATGTATTGTGGTCAAATAAATGGAATGCCGCAGGAAAAGAAGTTATTTGGGACATGGTTCATTATGATGTACAATTAATCGGTGGAATTGTATTACATAGAGGTAAAATTGCTGAAATGCAAACAGGTGAAGGTAAAACATTAGTAGCCACACTTCCAGTATATTTAAACGCACTTACAGGAAACGGAGTTCACTTAGTTACAGTAAATGATTACTTAGCTAAAAGAGATAGTGCTTGGATGGCTCCTATATTTGAATTTCATGGATTAAGTATTGATTGTATAGATCATCATTCTCCTAACTCAGAAGAAAGAAGAAAAGCTTACAATGCAGATATAACATATGGAACTAATAACGAGTTTGGATTTGATTATTTAAGAGACAATATGGCTAACTCTTCTAAAGATTTAGTTCAAAGAAAACATGCTTATTCAATTGTTGACGAAGTTGACTCAGTTTTAGTTGATGATGCAAGAACACCTTTAATTATTTCTGGCCCTATACCTAAAGGTGATGTACATGAGTTTGATGAATTAAAGCCAAGAATTTATGATATAGTCAAAAAGCAAAAAGATTTATTAACTCAAGTGCTTTCTAAAGCAAAAAAATTAATTAGTGAGGGTAATAAACAAGAAGGAGGGTTTTATTTATTACAAGTTTACAGAGGACTTCCTAAAAGCTCTGCATTGATTAAATATTTAAGTCAAGAAGGGATTAAGCAACTCTTACAAAAAACTGAAAACTTTTACATGCAGGATAATAATAGAGAAATGCCTAAAGTTGACATTGACTTATACTTTGTAATTGATGAAAAAAATAATCAAATTGAGTTAACAGATAAGGGAATTGATACAATTTCAAATAAAAATGAAGATTCCAACTTTTTTGTTCTACCAGATTTATCAATTGAATTATCAGAAATTGAAAATAAAAAATTAGAACTAAACAAAGAAGTTGAAGAGAAAGAAAAGGTTTACAATGATTTTTCTACAAAAAGCCAAAGAATTCACACATTAAATCAATTACTTAAAGCATACACATTATTCGAAAAGAATACGGAATATGTTGTAATTGATAATAAAGTAAAAATAGTTGACGAACAAACCGGAAGAATTATGGATGGTAGAAGATATTCAGACGGTCTTCACCAAGCAATAGAGGCGAAAGAAAATGTTAAAATTGAAGATGCCACTCAGACCTTTGCATCCATTACATTACAAAATTATTTTAGAATGTATAATAAACTATCTGGGATGACTGGTACTGCTATTACAGAGGCTGGAGAATTTTGGGATATATATAAATTAGATGTCGTTGAAATCCCAACAAATAAACCAATTGCCCGAAAAGATCAAAACGATTTAATTTACAAAACTAAAAGAGAAAAATATAATGCTGTTATTGATGACGTAACAGAAATATCTAATCAAGGTAGACCAGTTTTAATTGGAACAACATCTGTTGAAATTTCAGAATTGTTAGCTAGAATGCTAAATATTAGAAAAATTAAACACAATGTTTTAAATGCTAAACTTCACAAAAAAGAAGCCGATATTGTTTCTGAAGCAGGAAATGCTGGAATTGTTACTATCGCAACTAATATGGCTGGTAGAGGAACTGATATAAAAATTTCCGATGAAATTAAAAATAATGGTGGATTGGCAATCATTGGAACAGAAAGACATGACTCTAGAAGAGTTGACAGGCAGCTTAGAGGAAGAGCAGGAAGACAGGGAGATCCAGGAAGTTCTCAATTTTACGTTTCTCTTGAAGATAATTTAATGAGATTATTTGGATCTGATAGAGTTGCTAAAATGATGGATAGAATGGGATTAGAAGAGGGAGAAGTTATTCAACATTCCATGATGACAAAAACTATAGAAAGAGCTCAAAAAAAGGTAGAAGAAAATAATTTCGGAATTAGAAAAAGATTACTTGAATACGATGATGTAATGAATGTCCAAAGAGAAATCATCTATAAAAGAAGAAAACACTGTTTACAAGGTGAAAGGTTAAAAGTGGATATTGCTACAATGATTTATGATACTTGTGAAATAATAGTAAACAACAGCAAAATGTCTGATAATTTCAAAGATTATGAATTTGATATTGCTAGATTTTTCTCATTATCATCAAGTTATAATGAAGAAGAATTTAAATCTACTGAAATTGATGAATTATTTTCTGGCACATACTCAAAAGCATTTGAACATTATAATTCAAAAATGATTTCAAGTGCTGAAAAAGTTTACCCTGTTATCAAAAATGTTTATGAAAATCCTTCAAATACTTTTCAAAGAATAGTAGTGCCATTCACCGATGGTAAAAAAACATTAAATGTTGTATCCAACCTAGAAAATGCATATAATTCAAAAGGAAAAACTCTTGTAAATGATTTTGAAAAAAACATTTCACTAGCAATAATTGATGAAGCGTGGAAAGTTCATTTAAGAAAAATGGATGAGTTAAAACAATCTGTACAACTTGCAGTACATGAGCAAAAAGACCCTCTGGTAATATATAAAGAAGAAGCTTATAAATTATTTGGATCAATGATTGAAAAAGTAAATAAGGAGATACTTCTTTTTTTATTCAATGGAACATTACCATCCCAAGACCCTGCTAACATCAGAGAAGAAAGAAGAGTTAGAAGACAACAAAAATTTAATACATCCAAAGAAGAGGTTCTCAATAATGATGAAATTGCATCTAGAAATCGCAAAGCTGGTAAAGGAGTCTCTCAATCAAACAACTATGTTGAAACAGTAGTTAGAGAAGTCAAAAAGATTGGAAGGAATGAAAAAGTAATAATTAAAAATGTTACAAATGGTGAAACTAAAACTCTAAAATTTAAAGTTGCTGAAAATCTGATTAAAAAGGGTAATTGGATAATTTTTAATGAATAAATAATATATGAATATAGTTCTAATAGGGCCATATTATCCATTAAGAGGTGGTATTTCCGATACAAATCAAGAACTATGTGAAAACTTACTTAAATCTGGTCATATAGTAGAAATTATAAATTTTAAATTTTTATATCCAAAAATATTATTCCCTGGGAAAAGTCAATTTGATTATGAAAAAAAAGTTGATTTATTATCAAAAAAAATTCTAAGTTCTATTAATCCCATAAACTGGTTTTTTGTAGCTAAAAAAATAAATAATTTAAATCCAGACTTAATTATTTCAACTTATTGGACTGGGTTTTTAGCACCCTGCCTCTTCATTTTAAATAAACTAACAAAAAAAAAAATTCGTAAGATTGGAATAATTCACAATTCTATTTCTCACGAAAATAAATTATTTGAGAAAAGATTACTTCGTTTATACTTATCTAGTCTGAATACTATTTTTACTCTATCTGAAAATGTTTTTAAAGAGATAAAAAATATTTCATCAAATTATAAGATTAAATCTCTATACCACCCAATACCTGAAAAATTTGGAAATAGGATAAATAAAGATGAAGCTAAACTTAGATTAAATTTAAAGATAGAAAAGAAATATATTTTATTTTTTGGACTAATAAGAGAATATAAGGGTTTGGAATTATTAATACACGCACTTCCAAAAATACTAGTTAATAATCCAGATTTAAAATTAATGATTGTTGGAGAAAATTATATTTCATTAAAAAAATATAAAACTCTAGTTGATGATTTAAGAATCTCTAAAAATGTTATTTTTAAAAATAAATATGTAGAAAATCATAATGTAAAATATTGGTTTAGTGCCTCTGAATTAGTAATTCTTCCATATAAAACTGCCTCTCAAAGCGGAATAATTCCATTATCAATAAAATTCGAAATTCCAGTAGTCTGTTCAAATATAAATGGATTAAAAGAATATGTTTTAGATAATCAAACGGGTTTTTTATTTGAAAGAACTGTTGAAAATTTATCAGAAAAAATCAATTATGCATTAAAAATCAACAAGAAAAAAATTATAAGTAATATTATAGAACATAAAAAAAATTTATCTTGGGTCAATTTCAGTAAAGAACTTTTAAAAAATCAAAATGAATAATTATTTATTAATATCAATTTTAATCGTGGGTTTAAATCTACATGAAACAAATCAGGAATATAGAGCTGCATACTTTGCATCTGGATGCTTTTGGTGTGTTGAAAGTATATATGAAAATTTAAAAGGTGTTAGTCAAGTGAATTCAGGTTACTCTGGCGGAAATACAATAAATCCAACTTATAAAGAAGTAATGTCTGGAAAAACTGGACATGCAGAAGCAATTGAAGTAATATATGATCCTAATGTAATTTCATTTTACACTTTAGTCAATGTTTTTTTTGGTTCTCATGATCCAACTACACTTAATAGACAAGGACCTGACAGAGGAACTCAATATAGATCAATAGCTTTTTATGAAAATTCAAATGAAAAGGAAATAATTGAAAATAAAATTAAAAATCTAATTGATTCGAAAACATACCATAAAATAACTACAGAAGTTAAAAAGTTTAATAAATTTTACGTTGCTGAGGATTATCATCAAGATTATAAAAAAAAGAATCCTTATAACCCATATATAATGAAAGTATCAGCTCCAAGGATTAACAAATTTAAAATGAAATATCCTGAGCTAATTAAATAAATTAATCTAATTTTTTGTCAATAATTCTTGACATATAATCTTGAATAAATGCTTTAACATATTTTTCCTCATAAGAAAAATCAATATTTATATTATTAATTAAATTATCATTTAAATAATAATCTTTTGAGTCATATACACCAATAATATTATCACCATCAAAAACCAAAGTATATCTTTCAGATAAAAAATGGTATACAGTTCCAGAAAAATGTATTGAAAAAGGATAGCCCTTTTCAGAAAAAACACTTCTTCCCCAACTATTAATCGATTTTTCATATCCTACTAGATCAACTAATGATGGAAAAATATCCATCTGATGCATTAATACATCATTTTCTCCACTAAATGAGTTGTTGGGATGATAAAACATTATAGGAATTGCAAATCTATTTATTGGAGCAGAATAGAAAGGATACCAAAACTGATTAGTGTGATCTGCAGTAATAATAAAGAGAGTATTTTTAAACCAGGATTCTTTTTTAGCAGATTCGAAAAATAATTTTAATGCATTATCAGAATACCCTATTACTTGATGCATTTGAACATCACCCTTTGGAAAAACTCCCTCATATTTTTTTGGAACATAAAATGGTTCATGAGAGGATAAACTAAAAAAAGTTGCAAAAAAAGGTTCTTTTAACTTTGTTGTTTCCTCGTTGACGAACTGTAAAAAAGGTTCGTCCCAAATCCCCCAATAACCATCATAAAGAGAATTATCATTAAACTCATTTTTACCAATATAATTATCAAAGCCTAAAATATTTGAAAGACCTAAAAAGCCCATAGAGCCATTAGGAGCGCCGTGAAAAAAAGATGTTGAATAGCCTTTTTCTTTAAATACAGAAACTAAAGATTGAATTTTTTGATTTGAATATGGTGATGAAGTAAATGGAACTTTAAAAGATGGTATACTTGCCAATATTGAAGGTAAAGCTTCAATCGATTGTCTTCCATTTGCAAAAGCATTAGTAAAGATCAAACTATTTTTAGAAAGAGAATCTAAAAAAGGAGTGTAACTAACATAATTTGAAATATTTCTATTCTTATTAAAAGCTCCAATATATTCTCGACCAAAACTTTCCATGACTAATATCATAACATTGGGTTTAGAATAGATGCTGTCATTAAGTTTTTTTATAGGATTTACGTATTGCTTTAATATGGAAGAATTAACAAAATTTTTCTTTTTAAAATAGTTTTTATTAAAAGTTCTAATAAAACAAAATGGAGAATTTAAAACAAAATCGGCATGAACACTTTTATCAACATAACGATGGGCATCGACCATGTTAATTGGTCTAGTTGCATTACCAATACCTCCACGCATTCCAATTATACAAACAAAAATTATTACTAACGAAGAAAGTAGTGAAAAAGATACAAACTTTAAATTGTAAGTTGGCTTATATTTAATAATCTCAATTTTTTTGTAAAGAGTAATCCACAAAAAAACCATTATAAAAAAGAAAATAAATACATGCCAATAATTATAAATGAATGAACCCGCAAGTGACATTTTATTGGTTTCATTCTCAAGAATATCAAAAACTCGCGTAGTTAATCTACTTTGCGAAAACCTGTAGTAAATGAAATCAAAAAAATTAGTTGAATAAGTAATCAAATTAGTAGAGAAGTATAAAATCATCATTCTCTTTTGAAATTTATCACTTGTAGAATTTTTAAATGGAATCAGAGAAATTATTATAAACAAAACATTGCTATATAAAATTGCAGAAGTATCAAATGTTAAACCAATAAAACACAAATAAATGAACTCTTGAAAACTATCAATTAGTATCATATTACTGTTGTAGAAATAAAACAAAACTCTAGCAAAAAAATAAAAAATATAGGCTATGGATATCCTTAAAAAAAGTGTTTTATAAGACTGAAATCTATTATTCATTATAAATTAATTTTATTATGAATAGTTGAAAAAAAATAACCAGCAATAAATCCAAAACATGAACCAAATATAATGTCTCCAGGAAAATGAACTCCAATATAAATCCTACTGTATGAGACAATAGCAGCCCATAAAAAAAGGTACTTTAAATTTGAAGAAAATTTCTTAAAAGAAAAATAAAAAAAGGTAGCAAGTGCAAAAGAATTAGCCGCATGGGCTGAAAAAAAACCATATAATCCACCACAACTTGCTTTAACTATTCTAAAAAAATCATTTATTGTTGCATCGTGACATGGTCTTAATCTTTCAAAATAATCTTTAAAAAAGCCACTTGTTTGGTCAGTAAAAACAATCAACAGAATTATAATAATCATACATTTCAAAAACTCCTTCTTTGAAAGCTTAAAATATATGTAATAAATTAAAAATAAATAAAGTGGAATTGAAGATTTTTTATCTGTTATAAACATCCAAAGAGAATCAAAAAATTCAGAACCTAATAAGTTTAAAAAAACAAAAAGCGACTTATCTAAATCAATTAATGTTTCCACTATTAAAATTATTTAACGATTCCATATTTATCAAACAAATAAACTAACGAAGCCATAGAAAAGGTTCCTAGCTCAAGTTCTCTTTTATTAATTGCATCAAAAGTATCTATTGAGGCATGATGATAGTCAAAATAACGCTGGGAATCGGGTCTTAGACCAGCTAAAACATTATTTGTTGATTCTAAAGGAGAAATATCTGCACCACTGCCTCCTAATTCAAAAGATTGAATCAAATATGGTTTAAAAAGTTTTTTCCAATTTTGAATTCTATTAAAGTTTTTAGGATTTGTTGTAAATGAAAAACCTCTTGGAGTAAAACCTCCTGCATCAGATTCTAGAGCAAAAATATGATTTAAGTTGTCTTTACTAGAAATTTCAGCATACTTTAAAGCTCCTCTTAAACCATTTTCCTCATTCATAAAAAGTACAATTCTTATTGTTCTTTTAGGTTCGTAATTAATTTTTTTAAAAATATTTATTATATCCATAGACTGAACTATTCCAGCACCATCATCGTGTGATCCATCCCCAATATCCCAAGAATCTAAATGCCCTCCAATTAAAATTATTTCATCAGGAAATTTTGAACCTTTAATTTCTGCTATAACGTTGTGAGATTTAACATCTTTAAAAGTTTTACATTGTTGACGAAGCAAAAATTTAAGATTTGGATTAATCTTTAAAAGTTTGCTTAATTTTTCAGCTGCGTTAGTACTTATAGCTGCGGCCGGGATTCTTTTACTTGATGGTAAGTCACCGTAACTCATTGTTCCAGTGTGAGGGTAATCGTCGAGTCGAAGATTCATTGATCTGACAATAACACCAATTGCACCATATTTTACAGCTTCAACTGCTCCACTAACTCTTTGATCAACAGCTTGCCCATAAGCTTCAAAAGTACTTACTAAATTGGGTTGCATTGGTCTATTATAAAAAACTATTTTGCCATCAATATTCTCTTTACCTAATTTTTTAAGTTCATCAAAACTCTTAACTTCAACTACGTTTGATTTTATTCCAACGGATGGGGTGGCAACAGAACCTCCAAGGGCACAAACATCTACATTAAAAGTAACCCCAGGTTGAGTTTCAATTAAAGCAAATTCCTTTGGACCTCTAACCCATTTTGGAACCATTACATCCTGTAACCATACTCTGTCAAATCCTATTTTTAATAATTCACTTTTACCCCATTCAACTGCTCTTTCTGCTCCTAAAGAACCTGACAATCTGGGCCCAATTTCATTTGATAAATAATCTAACATTTGATAACTAGAACTAGATGTCATAGTAGCATCAAAAATTTTTTTAATAATTTTCTTATCCTCCTCAAATTGAGAAAAAGTAAAAAAACTAAATAATAAGATGAATGTTTTAAATATGAGTTTCATTAACTATTTATTTGAATATTTCAAAACGTCTTTTTTCGTTATTTTTTTATTATCAGAAAGAATGATTAACCTTTCTACAACATTTCTTAACTCTCTTACATTACCTGACCAATCATACTCTTTCAATAGATTAACAGCATCCTTATCCATTGTTTTTGATTCTTGATCAGAATCTTTTGCTATATCATTCAAAAAATGTTCTACTAGAACAGGAATGTCTGATAATCTTTTATTTAAAGATGGAACATCAATTTCAATAACAGCCAAACGATGAAACAGGTCTTCTCTAAAGTTATTATTTTCTATTTCTTTTCTCAAATTCTTATTTGTAGCGGCAATCACTCTTACATCAACTACAAGATCTCTTTCACTTCCTACTCTTTGAATTTTATGTTCTTGTAATGCTCTCAAAACTTTTGATTGAGCTGGCATACTCATATCTCCAATTTCATCTAAAAAAATAGTTCCTCCATTAGCTGCCTCAAATTTGCCAGCTTTGTCTTTTACTGCAGATGTAAATGCCCCTTTAACGTGTCCAAACAATTCACTTTCAATTAATTCAGATGGAATAGCAGCACAATTGACTTCAATAAAAGGAGCAGAATTTCTCAAACTATTTAAATGAATCTGATGTGCAACTAGTTCTTTACCAGATCCATTAGGACCCTGAATTAAAACCTTTGCGTTGGTTAATGAAACTTTATCAATCATATTTTTAATTTCAATAATAGGACTCGAATTTCCTATAATATTGAATTCTTTAGAATTATTATTTTTCACCTTTCCTCTTTTTACAAAATTATTGTTTAAAAGAGCTGATCTTACTGAATTTAATAGCCTATTTAAGTCTGGTGGTTTTGATATATAATCAAAAGCACCTAGTCTCATAGACTCAACAGCAGTTTCAAGATCTCCATGGCCAGAAATCATAATTGTTGGAGTATTAGGACATTCTTTTAAAATATGTTTCAAAACTTCAATGCCATCTTTTTTTGGCATTTTGATATCACATAAAATCAAATCAAACTTACTGGAATTTATTTTTGAAATACCATCAACACCATCAACAGCTTCGACTATAATATAAGTTTTATTTTCCTGAGTTAAAACTTTATTTAAAACTCTTCTAATAGTTTCTTCGTCTTCTATTATTAAAATTTTTGACATATATTATTTTTGTAAATGTACCACTCTTTGAGGGTAGGGAATATTTATATTATTTTCTTTAAATTTTTTATAAATTAAAAATCTTATATCACTTTCAATTAAATTAACCCTAAAGCCATTATTGTATGTGAAAATCAATTGAAAATCTAATGAATTATCACCAAAATTCTTAAAAATTACATTTGGTGTTGGATTTTTCATTAAATGAGGATGCGAATCAGCTATTTCCAAAAGAATTTCTTTCACTTTTTCAACATCAGAACTATAATCAACGCCGACAGAAACTGAACCTCTTAAAACTGTTCCATTTTCAGTCCAATTAAACAAAGTAGATGTTAAATATTTATGGTTTGGTATTATCAATACTTTATTGTCAAAAGTCACCGCACGAGTTGTTCTAATTTTAATATTTTCTACTCTACCAATTTTTCCATCAATCTCAATAATATCTCCAACATGTACAGTTTGATCAGCTAATATTAAAATACCTGAAATAATATCTTGAAAAAAAGTTTGAAGAGCCAAACCAACACCAACTAGTAAAGCAGCTGATGCAGCAAATATTCCTGTTAAATTTATTCCAAAGGTTGGAAAAGTTATAAAAGCAACAATTACAAAAACAAAGTAGTTTAAAAAAGAAAAAACCGATTTAAACTTAAGCTTTCTTTCTTCATCTAATTTTTTTGTTGCATTTTTTTTGATAAACTTTAACAAAAAGTGAGTGAAAATAAAAATAAGTGTGACAAGTAAAACAGAAAAGATGGAGAATTTAATTTCAGATGTTACAAAGAATTCCTTATTAATAAAATCTAAAAATTTATTCATTATAATGCAAAATTTAAATATAATGAAATGATAACTTTAGAACTAAAAAAAAAGATTAATTCTTGAAAGATGATTATGAGAACATATCTTTAACCTTTTCAAAAAAAGATTTTTCACTTTTATCTGGAGATGGAATAAAATTATCGTTTTCTTTCATTTGTTCGAAAAAGACACGCTGTTCCTTATTTAGAGTTTTTGGTGTCCATACATTAATGTGCACAAGTAAATCACCACTTCCATAAGAGTTAATACTGTTCAATCCTTTTCCTCTTAATCTTAATATTTTTCCAGATTGAATTCCAGATTCAAGTTTTATTCTAACATTTCCAGTTACTGTTTCAATTTCTTTAGAAACTCCTAATACAGCCTCTGAAATACTTATGTAAAGATCAAAATGAAGATTATTTCCCTCTCTTTTTAATGTTGAGTGCTCTAATTCATTAATAAGGACAATCAAGTCTCCAGGAATTCCATTTCCAGCAGAATCATTTCCTTTTCCAGAAACTTTTAGTTGCATACCATCCTCTACTCCAGAGGGGATTTTTACTAAGACTGTTTCTTCTTTTAAAATAAGGCCATTTGCATCAGAATTTGAAGGCCTGTTTGATACCATTTCTCCTGAACCACTACAATTAGGACAGGTAGATGAGGATTGCATTCTACCTAAAATTGTATTAGTAATTCTAGTGACTTGACCTGATCCGTTACATGTAGAACATGCTTTATAAGTAACTCCTTCTGCTTTAATTTTTCTTTTTACTTTAATTTTTTTCTCTACTCCATTTACAATTTCACTTAAATCTAGATTTACTCTTATTCTTAAGTTACTTCCTTTCGTTCTTCTAGAACCACCTCCTCCAAATCCACCAAATCCACCACCAAACGCACTTCCGAAAATATCTCCAAATTGGCTAAATATATCGTCCATATTCATTCCTCCTCCCCCAAATCCTCCACTACCATCAAAGGCAGAATGACCAAACTGGTCATATTTAGCTCTTTTATTTTTATTACCTAAAACTTCATAAGCTTCTGCAGCTTTTTTAAAATTTTCCTCTGCTTTAGAGTCTCCGGGATTTTTATCAGGGTGATATTTAATAGCTTTTTTTCTGTAAGCCTTTTTTATTTCACTTTCAGATGCTGATTTATTAACTCCTAAAATATCATAAAAATCTTCTTTCATAAATATGTAAATTAGTTTCCTACTACAACTTTAGGATATCTTATTATTTTATCTCCAAGCTTATACCCAAGTTCAATTACATCAATTATTTTTCCTTTCATTTTTTCATTTTCAGCTGGAATTTGGGTGATTGCTTCATGAATTTCTGCATCAAAATCATCTCCTTTTTCAACACTAATTGGAATTAACCCTTGAGATTTCAATGTATCTGAAAATTTATTTTTAATTAGAGAAAAGCCTTCAACTAAACTTTTTTCTTTCGATTTTTCGAATTCATTAGAGGCTCTATTTAAATCATCAACTATTGGAAGTAAAGCTGTCATTAATTCCTGAGAAGCAGTTTTGTATAATTCTAAACGCTCTTTTGATGTTCTTTTTTTATAATTTTCAAACTCGGCAAATAATCTAAGAAATTTATCATTTTCTTCTTTAACTGATATCTCCAAAGCTTCTATTTGAGATTTCAAAGTAGGTTTTTTTGTTGATTTTGATTTAGAATTACCCATTTTAATATTTTAATTTAAAGTTTGCAAAAGTACTGCCAATTTTAAAAATTTTGTCAAAATGTCACAGAATTATTTTAATAAATCTTTTAATGCTAATGATATTTTACTGAATTTAAATTCAAACCCTTCAGATTTTAGTTTTTTTGAAGATACATCTTGGCTAAATAATAAAAGTTCAGACATTGGTCCTGTAAATAGTTTTATTATTTTTTTTGGAATTGGAGGAATAAGTATTTTTTTATCTAAAATTTTATTTATTTCAATTGTAAATTTTTTACTTGATACTGGATTTGGAGCTACAAGATTATATATACCAGGTCTTTTGTTTTCAATTAAAAATAAAATAGCATTTACAACATCATCTATATGAATCCATGAATAAATATTATCTCCCCTTCCAAACCATGTTCCTAAATAATATTTGATTGAATTTACAATTGGTTTTAATAAACCTCCATTCATAGATAAAACCAAACCTATTCGTAAAATTGTTACATTAACATTATGTGCAATTAAGTGGTTACAAGAAAACTCCCATTTTTTTACTGTATTTCCAAGAAAAGAATTTGAAGTTTTTAATGATTTTTCATCATGTTTTAAATCAATTTTTGATTCATAAATACCAATTGCAGATGCGCAATAAAAATGATCTATTTTAACATCATTTTTTATAATTAGTTGAGTTAATAGTTCAACAGATTTAATCCTGCTATCTAAAATAGATTTTTTCGAAGCTTTAGTCCATAATTGTGCTATTGGTGATCCAGCCAAATTAATTATTACATTAACATCTGTAATACAATTTGAGTCAACAATATTTTTTTCAGGATTCCAATGAAACTTTTGAATTCTTAGTTTATCAGAATTTAAAACTTTACTAGTGGTAAGAATATTTATATAATAACCTTTGGATAATATTTCATTGATTAATTTTTGACCAATCAAACCGCTAGCACCCGTAACTAAAAATTTCATAAATTGAAATAATGTTAATAATTCATCAAAGTTAATTTGTAATTTTACAATAACAATTCATTTCTATGAAAATTCAAAAAATTGAAACATCAAAAATCAATACTGTTGATTTTAAAGCTTTAAATTTCGGCTCTGTATTTTCAGATCATATGTTTTCATGCGATTACATCGATGGAAATTGGGTAAATCCAGAAATAATTCCTTATAAACCAATAACCTTAAGTCCCGCCTCCAGAGTATTTCATTATGGTCAAGCTTGTTTTGAAGGTATGAAAGCTTTTAAAGACGATAACAATAAAACCTGGCTATTTAGACCTAATGACAATTATGAAAGAATTATCAAATCATCAATAAGACTGGCTATGCCTGAATTTCCAAAAGAATTATTTTTTGATGGATTAAATAATCTTTTAAAAATTGATTCTGATTGGGTTAAACCTGGAATTGGAAATTCATTATACATTAGACCTTTTATTTTTGCTAGCGAAGGAACTATTAATGCTACTGAAGCTAAAGAATACAAGTTTATGATAATATGTGCTCCAGCTAATTCATACTACAGCGGAGATGTAAGAGTTAAAATTGAAAAATCTTATAGTCGAGCTGCTAAAGGGGGAGTTGGATATGCCAAGGCTGCAGGAAATTATGCAGCTCAATTTTATCCAACTATCTTGGCAAAAAAAGAAGGATATCAACAAATAATCTGGACTGATTCATCAACACACGAATATATTGAAGAAGCTGGAACAATGAATCTTTTTTTTAGAATCGGCAACAAGCTAATTACTGCGCCTACAAGTGATAGTATTTTGGATGGGATAACTAGAAAAAGTTTAATTCAAATTGCTAGAGATGAACATATTGATGTAGAGGTTAGACCATTGAAGGTAAAAGAATTAATTGATGCTGCAAATAACGGAAATCTTATAGAAATTTTTGGAAGTGGAACTGCTGTTGTTGTTTTACCAATACTCGGGTTTGGATTTGAAAACAAAAACTACGAACTACCTAAAAAAGAAAACTCTTGGGCTATTTTATTAAAAAACAAACTTAACGACATCCAATATAATAGATCAAAAGATCCCTACGGATGGAGTGTTCAGGTTTAGTTTAGTATTTCTGAAATTTTTGGTTTAAAGTAATTAGGTCCCTTCATAACTTTACCATCTTCTCTATATATTGGTTTACCATCTTCTCCGAGCTTGCTAAGGTTACTTCTTTGAATTTCATCAAAAACCTCTTCAATTTTGTCCTGCATACCATGCTCAATAATTGTTCCACATAAAATATATAGCATGTCTCCTAATGCATCAGCAACCTCAATTAAATCATTATTTTTTGCAGCCTCTAAGTACTCTTCATTTTCCTCAGACATTAACTTAAACCGTAAATTAATCTTTTCATTTCCAATATTAGCAATGGGAGATACTTTATAGTTAAGATTGTAGGTTTCATGAAAAATTTTAACAGCATCTATTTGGTGTTTCATATAGTATTAAATATTATTTTTGATCTAAAATAGTTAAATATGTTTACTAGCGGACAATTAGTTTTTGCAATTTTATTCATTATATCATTTTTGTTTATAATTACCTTAAGTTATAAAAAAGACTTAAAAGGATTAAAAGGACGATATTCGGGAATTAGATGGGTAATGATAGGTTTTATTTGTTTTGTTAGTATACTAGTAATATTAAAAAAACTTAGTGTTTCGTGAAACAACTACTTTTAATTTTTATTGGTGGAGGTTTAGGAAGTATTTTTAGATATGCTATTACAAACTTATCATCTATCTACTTTACTAAAATCCCTTTTCATACTTTAATTTCAAATACAATTGGCTGTTTAATTTTTGGACTAATAATGGGTTGGGCTATAAAAAGTAATCAAATAAACTCCCCACAAACTTTATTATTTACAGTCGGATTTTGTGGGGGATTAACTACTTTTTCAACATTTGCATATGAAAATATTAATTTGCTAAAGTCAGGTGAAATAAACTATTTCATTTTCTACACTTTTATTTCAATTATGACAAGTATCGCATCAATTTTAATTGGAATTCAACTCACAAAATAATTTACTTAAAACAAAATTGATCAATTTGATAATTTAAACCACACTAAATTATCATTACCAAAAAATTTCATTACCATAATTACATTATTTGTAATAATTAGTGCCATTTAAAGAAAAACTTTAATAATTATTAAGTGTTTGTTTAGTTTTGATAAAAATTATTTAACAAATTATTAAAAAAACCTAAAAATCATTATTATGAAATTAAAAAAACAATCATTAAAATTAACTACATTATTTTTTATAGTCTTTAGTTTTTTCAACTTAAATGAAACTAAAGCTCAAGATCTTGGTGCAGATTTAGTAAGTTCTTACGTTTGGAGAGGAACACAATTTGGTTCAGGAGCACACATCCAACCATACGTTTCTCTTAGTACTGGCGATTTAGAATTGGGAGCTTGGGGAAGTTTTCCAACAACTGCAAATGGAGGCGGAAATGAATTAGACCTTTACGCTAGCTATTCTTTCGGAAAATTTGGATTAACTCTTACAAACTATTCATTTCCAGGTGAAGGAGGTACTTATGCTGATGGGGAAGGATTATTTGAGGGAGACTATTTTGAGGTTTCTGGGTCAGCTGAACTTGGACCAATCAATCTGATGGTTGGATACTTTACGGAAGTTGAAGCTCTCTACATCGAAGCCGCATTCTCTGCAGGACCAGTTGACATTGCACTTGGTTATGGTGATGATTCTGGTGATGCTTGGTATGTCAATGGTGGAAGTGGATTGTGTAATATATCTCTTGGAGGATCAAAAGACATAAAAATAACTGAAAGTTATTCTTTGCCTGTTTTTGGATCTTTTGTCTATAATCCGGATTCAGAAGCTGCATTTCTAGTTTTTGGAGCTAGTTTTTAAAATTTTAAAAAATAAATAAATATGAAAAAAATTGAAACAATTATCCGTAAATCAAAATTTTCGGATGTTAAAAAAGCTCTTCATGATGTTGAAGTAAACTTTTTTTCCTATTGGGATGTGACAGGGGTTGGAAACGAAAAAGTAGGCCATGTTTATCGTGGGGTTACTTACAGCACTGCCGATATTCAAAGAAGGTTTCTCTCAATTGTAGTTTCTGAACCATTTGTTGAAAAAACAATAAATGCTATTCTTGAATCTGCATATACTGGAGAAGTTGGAGATGGAAAAATATTTGTTCTTCCAGTTGAAGAAGCTTACAGAATTAGAACCAAAGAAACAGGTAAAACATCATTAAATTAAAATCATGGAATTATTAACAGTTAACAATGTATGGATGATGGTCTGTACAGCCCTTGTCCTTTTTATGCACTTAGGGTTTTCATTTTTAGAAATTGGTCTTACAAGACAGAAAAACACAATTAACATACTATTTAAAAACTTTTTCGTTATCACGGCAGGACTAATTATTTATTGTCTTATTGGTTTTAACTTAATGTATCCTGGAGAATGGATCATTGAGGGCGTAATTGGAACAATTGTACCTGGATTAGATTCATTAGCCGCTAGCGATTTATCATACAATGAAGGTTACACTTATTGGACAGATTTTTTATTCCAAGGTATGTTTGCAGCTACTGCAGCTACAATAATTTCTGGAGCAGTAGCTGAAAGAATAAAAATTAATTCTTTTATTTTAATTGCTATTCTTTATGTAACTATAGTTTATCCAATTGTAGGTTCTTGGCAATGGGGAGGTGGTTTTTTTAGCACCTTTATTTCTGATGAACTTGGATTCTATGATTTTGCAGGCTCTACTTTAGTTCACTCAGTTGGTGGCTGGGGTGCACTTGTTGTAATCTTTTTTCTTGGAGCAAGAAAAGGAAAGTTTGATGAAAACGGTAACCCTAAAGCAATAACAGGATCTAATATCCCTCTTTCTGCAGCCGGAGTGTTAATATTATGGTTAGGATGGTTTGGATTTAACGGAGGATCTGTACTTTCGGCAGATCCAGCATTAACTTCACTTACTCTTGTTACTACATGCTTAGCTGCAGCTGCGGGAGGAATTGGAGCAGCACTGTTTTCTAGGTTTTTATATAAAAATTTAGACTTAACTATGTTTATGAATGGAGTATTAGGTGGACTAGTTGGAATAACGGCCGGCGCTGATCAAATGCTACCTACATCTGCAATTATAATTGGATTAATTGCCGGAATAATTGTAGTTCTTTCTGTAGCATTACTTGACAAATGTAAATTAGATGATCCTGTTGGAGCCATTCCAGTTCATTTATTTTGTGGAATCTGGGGAACTTTAGCTGTAGGATTGTTTGGAGAGATGGCAGGGTTTGATCAATTTATGGTTCAACTAGCTTGTGTTGGTATAACAGGTGTATTCTGTATTGTTTTAGGTACTGCAATAACATTATTTGTTAAAGCAATTTCAGGATTAAGAGTTGATGAAAAAGAAGAAGAACAAGGTCTTGACATTGCTGAACACGGAACTAGAGCTTATGGAGATTTCAGGGTAAATTAATTTTTATACCTATTTTCATAAAAAATTTACAATATGAAAATAGCAATAATTAAAAAACTGCAGTGTGTATTATTAATAACATTGCAGTTTTTTTATGCATATAGTCAAGATGAAATAAACCAAAAGCAATACGATCAGTTAATACTTAGAGGGTTAACTTTGATAAATGGAAATGGAGCCCCGCCTATTGGTCCGGTTGATATAGAAATTAGAAAAAATATAATCACTAAGGTTCAAACCGTTGGATACCCTGGTGTGTCTAAAAGAAGATCTGGCCCAAAACTAGAAAAAAATGGTTTTGAATTGAATCTTGAAGGAATGTATGTTCTTCCTGGATTTATTGATATGCACGGACATATTGGAGGAGTTTCTCAGGGTGCAGATCCAGAATATGTATTTAATTTATGGCTTGCACATGGGATTACAACTGTAAGGGAGCCAAGTGGAAGAGGAATTGACTTTACTTTAGATTTAAAAATGAAAAGTGAAAAAAATTCTATAATAGCACCAAGAATTTTTTCTTACACTGGATTTGGTAGTGGATCAGAAATCAATAATGCTAAAGATGCTATTAAATGGGTTAGAGAAAATGCAAAAAAAGGGGCAGATGGTATAAAGTTTTTTGGATCAAATCCTGAAATATTAAAAGCAGCTATTTCAGAAAATAAAAAACTTGGATTAAGATCAGCATTTCATCACGCTCAGATGAGTGTTGCAAGATGGAATGTATTAAACTCTGCAAGGGCTGGCTTAACAACAATGGAACATTGGTATGGTTTACCAGAAGCTTTATTTACTGACAAAACCATTCAAAACTATCCTTCAAATTATAATTATCAAAATGAACAACATAGGTTTGAAGAAGCTGGTAAATTATGGCAACAATCCGCTAAACCATATAGTGATCACTGGAACAATGTAATGAATGAATTAATTGATCTTGATTTTACAATTGATCCTACATTTAACATATATGAAGCCAGTAGAGATTTACACAGAGCAAGAAGAGCAGAATGGCATGAAGATTATACACTACCTACTCTGTGGAAATTTTACGAACCTAGTAAAATTTCTCATGGATCATATTGGCATTATTGGGGAACTGAACAAGAAGTTCAATGGAAAAATAATTATAAGCTATGGATGACATTTATTAACGAATATAAAAATAGAGGAGGAAGAGTAACTGTAGGGTCAGATTCCGGATTTATTTACCAACTTTACGGATTTGCATATGTTCGAGAATTAGAACTTTTAAGAGAAGCTGGCTTTCATCCCTTAGAAATTATTAGATCTGCTACTCTCAGTGGTGCTGAAGCGCTAGGTGTTGAAAATAAAATCGGTACAATTGAAGTTGGTAAATTGGCGGATCTTCTAATAATAGAGGAAAATCCGTTAGAAAATTTAAAAGTCTTATATGGAACTGGGGCTATTAAATTAGACAAAAATAACGAAGTCATTAGAGTTGGAGGAGTTAGGTATACAATTAAAGACGGAATAATATATAACTCTAGATTATTATTAAAGAAAGTTAAAGAAATGGTAAGCAACTCTAAAAAAGAACTAGGTTTTGAATTAAAACAACCAGGAATTAAATAGTTTTTTTTATTATTTCCTTTAAAAAGGAAATACTAGAATTATTAAATATTTTAGGTTTATCTACATTTACCACATGACCACTTTCAGGGACTACTATTAATTTTGAATTTTTGTGCTCTTTTGTCACATGTTTAATTGATTCCAAAAACATATAGTCCTGAGAACCCATTAAATAAAGAGTAGGTATTTTTAATTCAACTTGCCGAAATAATTTCAATAGTGGATTTAATTCTGAAGTGAGTTTATACCACCTCATAAACTCTTTTTGATACAATTTTTTAGCTTCGTTGATAAATAAAAGTCTAGACTTTTTATGATTTTTATAAGGCATAATTACTAATGCAAAAAGCTTGTATATCCATATGTATGGAACAACTGATTTAAAAGCAGAACCAAGTTTTATTAAAAATCGAGATCTAAAATTTAATTTCATTATTGCTCCTGCCATAATCATACTTTTAACCATTTTTGGATAGTATTCGGCTAATTGACGAATAAGTATAGTTCCAAGTGATATTCCTATAAAATGAGAACTCTCAATTTTTTCTTTTTTTAAAACTTCTACTATATCGTTAGAGATTGATTTAAAAGTATATTTTTTTTCAAAAACATTTTTAAAATGATACTTAGATTTTCCATGTCCCCTTAAATCTAAAAGAATTACATTAAAATGTTTTTTAAATTCTTTGATTTGTCTGTACCATATTGATGAACTTCCTCCTGCTCCATGAACAAAAGTAACCCACTCTTCAGAATTACTGTTTTTATATAAAGAATAATTAATCATTTAAAAGTTTTTTCATTTGATTCTGAAGTTCTTTTGCAGCTTTGAAAGACTTATCAACAAAATCTATTCCATCTCCTGCATATATAATCGATCTTGAAGAATTTACCAAAATTCCAATTTCGTGATTTACACCATTTTGATATGTATCTTTTAAATTTCCACCCTGAATACCAACACCAGGAATTAACAAAAAACTATTTGGAACAATAGATCTTATATCTTTTAAAAATGAGGCCTTAGTCGCACCAACAACATACATTAGATTTTTAGAGTTTTTCCATCTTTTAGATTTAAGTAGAACTTTTTTAAATAGATCCTTTTGAGAATTGTCGGAAAGCTGAAAATCATTCGCTCCTTCATTTGATGTTAAAGCCAATAGAATAGTATACTTTTCATTATAATTCAAAAATGGTTCTATAGAATCATTACCCATATATGGAGATACGGTAATTGAATCAAACTCCATATGTTTAAAAAAGGCTTTAGCATATTTATCAGAGGTATTTCCGATATCTCCTCTTTTAGCGTCAGCTATTGTAAATAAATTGGGGTATGTTTTATTAATATAACTAATTGTTTTCTCTAAAGTTTCCCATCCTTTTGAACCATTCTCTTCATAAAAAGCAGTATTTACTTTTACAGCAACGATAAGTTTATTTAAGCTGTCTAAAAGTAATTTGTTAAAAGAAAAAAGAGGGTCAGGTTCACTTAACAGATGTTTTGGTATTTTATTTATATCACTATCTAAACCCAAACAAAGAAATGAGTTTTTTAAAATAATTTGATCTTTTAAAAATTTAGTCTTCATAATCAAAAAACTTCTTCAGAATTTTTAAGTAATTCATTATTCTGAACAATTTTTAGTTCATCTATAATTTTTTGAATGTCACCATTAACGATATTTTGCAAATCATATAACGTTAATCCTATTCTATGATCAGTTACTCTACCTTGAGGATAATTATATGTTCTTATTTTAGCTGATCTGTCGCCGGATGAAACCATTGAGTTTCTTTTTAAAGAATCTTCTTCCAATTTTTTACTTAATTCTAGTTCATATAATCTTGACCTTAAAACTTTCAAGGCCTTGTCTTTGTTTTTATGCTGAGATTTTTGATCCTGACATTGTGCTACAATCCCCGTTGGAGTGTGGGTTAGTCTAACAGCTGAATAAGTAGTATTTACAGACTGACCACCAGGTCCAGATGAACAAAAATAATCTACCCTTACGTCATTCATGTTAATTTCAACATCGAATTCTTCAGCTTCAGGTAAAACCATTACTGTAGCTGCAGATGTATGAACTCTACCTTGAGTTTCGGTTTGAGGAACTCTTTGGACTCTATGAACACCTGATTCAAATTTTAGAAAACCATAAATATCATCATTTCCTGAAACCTCAAATATTATTTCTTTATAACCTCCAGCTGTTCCAAGGCTAGCATCAACCAAACTAACTTTCCAATTTCTTCCTTCGCAATATTTAGTATACATTCTGAACAAATCACCAGCAAAAATACTAGCTTCATCTCCGCCAGTTCCGGCTCGCAATTCTATAACTACATTTTTTGAATCCTCTGGATCTTTTGGAATTAACAAAAACTTAATCTCTTCCTCAATTAATCTTATTTTTTCTTTAGAATCGTTTAA